>Ga0306890_100066_pt1 | contig 53025 bp, 45 predicted proteins | sample AntDeeMetagen192_FD_190449 | JGI IMG/M metagenome (GOLD analysis project Ga0306890, IMG submission 190449) | Saline lake microbial communities from Deep lake, Antarctica - Metagenome #192 (v2) (version 2) | ecosystem: Environmental > Aquatic > Non-marine Saline and Alkaline > Saline | place...
TCTTACTCGATAACAGTACGGGACTGTCACCCTGTCTCGTGCTCTGTTCCAAGAGACTTCGTGTTATCTTTCGGAGAGTGATCGTCAGTCCGAACACCACATTGCCCGTAAGGGCTTCGGTTTGGACTGTGTCGCGTTTATTCGCCATTACTAACGACATCGCGTTTGCTTTCTTTTCCTGTCGATACTAAGATGTTTCAATTCTCGACGTTCCCCATTGCGCGAAGCAATTGCGGTGGGGATTCCCATTCGGAGATCCTGAGTTCTTTGCCTCCGTGCGGCTCCCTCAGGCTTATCGCAGCTTGGCACGTCCTTCTTCAGCTCTCAAGCCGAGCGATCCACCAGCTGGCACAGTAGCCACGTTCATCGGATCTGAATTGCAACCTGCAGTTGTAATTCAAGAGTGACCCGGGAACGGGTCCAGTGGACGCCTGGACTACACGTACACACGGTCTCATCTGCACGCCGTAGACGCGGCATGCATTAACCCTTCCCACCCGCGTTTACACGGGGTGGTGCATCGGTTGTTGTTCGGATTAAACCGAAATCGTCTGCCCCACTTAAGGGGCACGATTCGGTTGTCCTCCGAGACATGGACCCACAGGGATTCGAACCCTGGGCATCCTCCTTGCAAAGGAGGCACTCTACCACTGAGCTATGGGCCCACGCCCGTCTCAATAACGAGACGGGCACGGGAGTTGGTGTGAACCTTGGTAGTTCTAAGGTGCCCGATCGGCCAAACGGTGGTCGATCGAACGTGGAACCGCAATTCGTAATCCGCTAAGGTGGGTCAGGCGCGACGGCCTGATCCCGGTCTGTGGAGGTGATCCAGCCGCAGATTCCCCTACGGCTACCTTGTTACGACTTAAGCCCCCTTGCGGAGCCCAGATTCGACCCTGGAATCAGGGCCTCATCCGGACCCCACTCGGGTGCTTTGACGGGCGGTGTGTGCAAGGAGCAGGGACGTATTCACCGCGCTCTTCTGAAGCGCGATTACTACCGAATCCAGCTTCATGAGGGCGAGTTTCAGCCCTCAATCCGAACTACGACCAAGTTTCGGAGATTAGCGCCCCCTTTCGGGGTTGCATCCCACTGTCTTGGCCATTGTAGCCCGCGTGTCGCCCAGCACATTCGGGGCATACTGACCTACCGTTGCCCATTCCTTCCTCCAGTTTGGCACTGGCAGTCCTCCTAATGTACCCAACCACCACAAGGGTGTTGCTGGCAATTAAGAGTGTGGGTCTCGCTCGTTGCCTGACTTAACAGGACGCCTCACGGTACGAGCTGACGGCGGCCATGCACCTCCTCTCAATGGCTCCAGTAAGATCATCAATCTGACCTTCACTGCACATTGTCGATGCTGGTGAGATGTCCGGCGTTGAGTCCAATTAAACCGCAGGCTCCTCCGGTTGTAGTGCTCCCCCGCCAATTCCTTTAAGTTTCATCCTTGCGGACGTACTTCCCAGGCGGTCTGCTTCTCGGCTTCCCTACGGCACAGCACAGGCTCGTAGCCTGTGCCACACCTAGCAGACATCGTTTACAGCTCGGACTACCCGGGTATCTAATCCGGTTCGTGACCCGAGCTTTCGTCCCTCACCGTCGGATCCGTCTTCCAGAGGCGCTTTCGCCACCGGTGGTCCGTCCAGGATTACGGGATTTCACTCCTACCCCGGACGTACCCCTCTGGTCTTCCGGTCCCAAGCCATGCAGTTTCCACCGGACGCCTGCGCGTTAAGCGCGCAGATTTCCCGATAGACTTGCCTGGCCAGCTACGGACGCTTTAGGCCCAATAATAGCGGTCATCACTCGTGCTGCCGGTATTACCGCGGCGGCTGGCACCGGTCTTGCCCAGCACTTATTCCTCGACCACCTTACGGTCGAAAAAAGCGAGGACTATATGCCCTCGCACTCGGAGTCCCCTTATCGCACTCGCGTGCAGTGTAAAGGTTTCGCGCCTGCTGCGCCCCGTAGGGCCCGGTATCTTGTCTCAGATACCGTCTCCGGGCTCTTGCTCTCACAACCCGTACCGATTATAGGCACGGTGGGCCGTTACCCCACCGTCTACCTAATCGGCCGCAGCCACATCCTATAGCGCCTGAACGTTTCGCGTTCACGCCACTCCAGGCGTTGAACGGTATCGGCTATTAGCCTCAGTTTCCCGAGGTTATCGCCGTCTATAGGGCAGTTTGGCCACGTGTTACTGAGCTATCTGCTACGAGTCTGAACTCGTGCAACTAGCATGGCTAAATCGGACTCCAATAGCAATGACCTCCGGCAGGATCAACCGGAATGCTATAATGTACTCCCCGTATGGGGAGGGTCTGTTGGCGGTGAATGTTGCAAACACACTCACACATAAATGGTCCACGTTCGATGACACTGATCGAGTGACCGATCGGGCGTCACCGAACTACCAAGGCTCACATCAGATCCCATCTGTACGGCGGACCGCAGGGGTAGGATCCTCATTTCCTTCGGACATATTCGTACGCCGTCAGGGGTACATAACCCCTTCGGACTCCGAATCGTCCGTGACGATACGGCGTATCCAAACGCCCCGTCGCCACATCTTCGTGTTCACATCCGAATGCCCTCGAACGTATAAGGGCGTCGGATCGCCCCCACGCCGGAAACCGCATCCGGCAGGGGTGTGTACGATCACAACTGAACGCCCAGGCACGTATAAGGGCTCCGGATCGTCGCGACCGGCAGTTCCGATCACGACCATCACTCGAGTGAAGCCCTCGAGTGCGCAGTCTCCCGTCGGATCGAGCCGACGAGGTGTCCGAGGACGGATGTAACGTCTGCCTCCGTGCCGGGTTGCGGCCGGAGGGAACGTGGCGGTGTACGCCACGTCGTTCGCATTACAATCAAATGCCGGGTACACATATAAGGCCGTCGGACCAGACCTGTATCGGAATCCGATACCATGGCACGGTTTTCCACGAAAACATAGTGTCAGTAACACTGATAAGTGCGATAGCTACTCAAGCGAGCCGCATCGATCGCGAGAATGTCACGCGGGCGGAGGTCGGCCGGTCATCCCACCCTTGCAGGTGCGGTCTGGCCGAATGATACCCGCGTGGGTCGCACTCGAGCGCGCACGCGCAAGAAGGCTTCGTGTCGAGAGTTACCGAGCGGGGGATAGAGACACGCATCGATGCCGATAAACCATGTGCGTTGCAAGGGGAAGATGAATGGTCCGGGACCCGTTCGCTTCGGAGTCAACGCCGTCCGCTGAGGAGATCTGCTCTGCGCTGGACGATCCCGACTGCCGTGAGATTATCCGGAAACTCGAGGAGCCGATGACTGCATCGGAGCTATCGAAACGGTGTGAGATCCCGCAGTCGACACTGTACCGGAAACTCGAGTTGTTGACCGAGTCGACGCTGCTCGAGGAGTCGACCGAGATTCGACAGGACGGTCACCACGCGAGCAAGTACTCGGTTGCGTTCGACGAGATTACGCTCGGGCTGGACGAGGATCGGTCGCTGTCGATCGATATCGAGCGACCGGCCCGGACGGCAGACGAGCGGCTCGCGGAGCTGTGGTCGGAGGTGCGAAAGGAAACATGAATCCGATTCCGACGGGGCCGACCGAGACGATGCTCGCGCTAGCGGTCGTCAAGACGCTCGTTCTCGTGGTCGGGGGTGTCATCACGTACTTCGCGTTCAAGGCGTATCGGCGGACCCGACAGCGCGCGCTGGGGTATCTCGCAGCCGGGTTTGGGCTCGTCACGCTCGGCCTGGTACTCGCCGGGATGTTGTACGAACTCCTCGAGGTCGATCTCGCGACGGGAATCCTGCTCGAGAGTCTGCTCGTCCTGGCCGGGTTTCTCGTGATTGCGTACTCGCTGTACGTGCAGTGACGGCGATGGGGCGACGGCGATATTGATCGGCTCTGACTGAGCGTCTCGTCGACACTGCAAACCAGGATCGCGTTCTGCTATCGTGGCAACAGGGAATTACCACGCCCTCCCCAGCCGATTGCTCCTCACGGGTGCTTCGCACCCGTTCGGATGGTTCGCGGGACCTCCGGTCCCGCGCTAACGTTCAGTCATTCTTCCCTCACTCATCCATATGAAGACGCGAAGCGTCTTCCAAGCCTTCGTTCACTCCGTCTCCTCACGGGCGCTTCGCGCCCGTTCGCATGGTATGCGGGACCAGAGTCCCGCACTATTCACGAAGACCTCGCACGAGGTTGCCCTGCGGTTCGCCGCTGGCGAACCGCAGTCCAGCGCGCGCCATAGCGGAAGAGGGGTGTCGACCCGTGGCGGTCTGGGGGCCATCATATCATCGATTCAGGGTATGAATCGCGTGTCCGAGCGCGTTTTCGGCGGCTTCCATCACCGACTCCGAGAGCGTCGGATGGGCGTGGACCGTCGCGGCGACGTCCTCGAGCGTCGCGCCGAGTTCGATCGCGAGGCCGAGTTCGGCGATCAGTTCAGAGGCTTCGGGGCCGACGATCGAGGCGCCGAGGACGTAGCCGTCTTCGTCGGCGGCGACGATTTTTACGAAGCCGTCCGAATCGCCGGTCGTCAGTGCGCGGCCGCTGGCTCGGAACGGGAACTGGCCGATCGCCGTTTCGAAGCCAGCTTCTTCGGCTTCGGATTCGGTCATTCCGACGGTAGCAATTTCGGGGTCGGTGAAGACGACCGCGGGGATCGCCTGGTGGTCGAGGGCCGCGGGCTCGCCGGCGATCACCTCGGCGGCGACTTTCCCTTCCGCGCTGCCTTTGTGTGCGAGCATCGGTTCGCCGGCGACGTCGCCGACGGCGAAGATGTGGTCGACGTTCGTGCGTGCGCGCGAGTCGGTCTCGATGAAGCCGCGGTCGTCGGTTTCGATCCCAGCTTCCTCGAGATCGAGCGTCTCGGAGACGGGAGACCGGCCGACGGCTACGAGGACGTTCTCGACATCGAGCTCGAGGCGTTCCGCTTCGATCGCCTCGGTGCTTCCCCCATTCGCTGCAGCGCCGTCGACCGGCTCGGCGACGACGCGGATACCGTCGCCCGGTTCGTACCACTCGGAGGCGGTGTACCCGAAGTGAAAGTCGATCCCGAGGGCTTCGGCTCGCTGTTTGACTGGTCGTGTGAGGTCGTCGTCGTAGCCCGGTAGGATCGAGTCGAGCATCTCGACGACGGTCACGTCGGTGCCGAGTTTGGCGAAGACGCTCGCCAGTTCCATCCCGATGTAGCCCCCGCCGACGACGACCATCGAGTCGGGGACGGAATCGAGCGCGAGCGCCTGTCGCGAGTTCAGGACGGGCCCGTCGTCGAACGAGAAGTCGGGAATCGAGATGGGGCGCGAACCGGTCGCCACGATGGCGTTCTCGAACTCGAGGGTCTCCGAGCCCTGACCCTCCCCGCTGTGGGAGACGCGGACGGTGTTCTCGTCCGCGAATCGGGCGGTTCCCTCGAGCAGGTTGACCTGATTCGCCTTGCAGAGTTTCTCGACGCCGCTCGTGAGCTGATCGACGACGCCGTCCTTCCAGTCCATCATCCCGGCGAGGTCGATTGCGGGGTCGGCGTGGATCCCCATCTCCTCGGCGGTGGCGGCCTCGTGAGCGACGTCGGTCGCGGTAATCAGCGCTTTCGAGGGGATGCAGCCGTAGTTCAGGCAGGTTCCTCCGTAAGCGTCCTTCTCGACAAGCGTGACGTCCAGATCGAGTTGGCCGGCACGAATCGCGGCCACGTAGCCGGCCGGCCCCGCGCCGATGATCAGTACGTCCGTTCCGGTGGTGACGTCTCCGACAACCATCAACTATCCTCCTCCGTCGTGTGCGTCGTGCGTGAAATGTGCGCGTCCATATTCGGTAGCTTCGCCTTCGATCACTCGAGCAATAGTAGGCCGGGGTTCTCGAGGTACTCCATGACGGTGTTCGTGAACCGGGCACCGACGGCTCCGTCGATCAACCGGTGGTCGAACGACAGCGACAGTGTCAGCACCGATCGAGGTTCGATCGACTCGGTTCCGTCCTCGTCGGTCACCACGCGCGGTTTGCGCTTGATCTCGCCGATCGCGAGGATCCCGGCCTCGGGGTAGTTGATGATCGGCGTGGCGTACTCGCCGCCGATACCGCCGACGTTGGTGATCGTAAACGTCGACCCCTGCAGTTCGCCGGGGCTGATCGTCCGGTCGCGGGCCTTCTGGACGACCTCGTTCATCTCCGAGGAGAGCTGCAGCAGGCCCTTCCGATCGGCGTCCTCGACGACCGGCACCATCAGTCCGACGTCGGTCGCGGTCGCGACCCCGATGTTGTAGTAATCACGGTAGACGACCTCGTCGTTCTCCTCGTTGATGACCGCGTTCATCTCGGGGTATTCTTTCAGCGCCGCGACGACGGCTTTCATGATGAACGGCATGTAGGTCAGCCGGATTCCGCGTTCCTCGGCGCGCGGTTCGAGGTCCTCGCGGACCCCCACGAGTTCGGTGACGTCGACCTCGTCGTGGTGAGTGACGTGGGGGGCGCTGTACTTCGACTCGACCATCGCCTCGGCGATGCGCTTGCGGACGCCCCGGAACGGTTCGCGGCGTTCGCGCTCGCCCTCCGCGAAATCGGTATCCTTCGTCCCGACCGATTCGCCTGCTTCGACCGCTTCCCTATCTGCTTCTTGGGCCTGACGCTGTGCCTCGGCGTACTCCCGAACCGCGTCCGGCGTGACGAACGCCTCGCCGTCCCGCTCTTCGGTCGCCGGGACGGCGTCGAGGTCGACCCCCTCCTCCTCAGCCATTCGTCGAGTCGCCGGTGCTGCCAACGTCTTGTCCCGGTTCGCCGATTCGACCTGCGTCGGTGTCTCGGTCCGCTGGGGACTCGAGGCCCCACTCGCGCTCTCGATCGACGTTTCCTCGGTGGTATCGGTATCTGTGCTCGCTCCGCTCGAGTCGCTCGGTTCGGATTCCGCTCCGCCGGGTGCTGCTTCGGCCGCCTGTGACTGGACCTGTGCCGCGCCGTCACCGGGCTCGCCTCCAGTCGCGGCCTGCACGTCGGCTGCGGTGATCCGGCCGCCGGGGCCGCTTCCTTGGATGCTCGAGAGGTTGATCTCCTGTTCGCGGGCCATACGACGAACGCGCGGCGGTGCGAAGACGCGATCGTCGGGCGGTGCAACCGCTTCGGTGTCCGCCCCGGTCGCGCCGGGTTCGCCGGCGGCGTCAGCGGTTGCGTCCCGTGGCTCGCTTGGTTCGTCGACGCCGGCGGGTTCGCTTGTCTGCTCTCGCTCCGATTCGGTCTCCGTCTCGGCTGCCCCTTCAGTTTCTCCCTCGACGTCGAACGAGATGATGACCGTCCCGACCGGGACGACCTCGCCCTCTTCGACGTGCAACTCGCGGACGGTGCCGTCGACCGGCGCGGGGACCTCCACGAGGGCCTTGTCCGTCTCGACCTCCGCGACCGGCTGATCTTCGGACACCGCATCGCCCGCCTCGACCAGCCACGAGACCAGTTCACCCTCCGCGACACCCTCGCCGACATCGGGTAACTCGAACTCCCTGACCATGTTAGAACTCCACCGCATTTCGGATGCCGTCCTCGATGCGCGCCGACTCGGGCAGGTAGTAGTCCTCGAGCGCGTACAGCGGGAACGGCGTGTCGAAGCCCGTGATGCGCTCCACCGGCGCCTCCTGATACAGGAGCGATTCCTCCTGCAGGGTCGCGGTGATCTCGGCACCGAGACCGCCGGTCTTGGGGGCCTCGTGGACGACGGCAGCGCGGCCGGTCTTCTCGAACGATTCGACGATGGTCTCCTCGTCCAGCGGGGACACCGTCCGGAGGTCGATCACCTCGGCGTCGATCCCCTCGCTCGCGAGGTTCTCCGCGGCCTCGAGCGTCGGACGGGTCATCGCACCCCAGGTGTAGACTGAAATGTCGCTCCCCTCGCGGCGGACGGCCGCCTCGCCGATCGGGACCTCGTACGATTCCGCGGGCACCTCCTCGCGGAAGGCCCGGTAGATGAGCTTCGGCTCGAGGAAGAGCACCGGATCCGGACTCCGGATGGCGCTGGTCAGCAGCCCCTTGGTGTCGTAGGGGGTAGAAGGGATGACGACCTTCAGTCCAGGCTGGTGGACGAACATCGCCTCCGTCGACTCGGAGTGATGTTCCGGCGCGCGGATGCCGCCGCCGTAGGGGGCTCGGATGACCATGGGGCACGTGTATCGCCCGCGCGAGCGCGTCCGCAAGCGCGCCGCGTGCGAGACGATCTGGTCGAACGCAGGGTAGATGAAGCCCATGAACTGGATCTCGGGGACCGGCCGCATCCCGTAGGCGGCCATTCCGATCGCCGTGCCGACGATCCCCGACTCCGCGAGCGGCGTGTCGATCACGCGATTCTCGCCGAACTCGTCGTAAAGCCCCTCGGTCGCGCGGAAGACGCCGCCGTTCTTGCCGACGTCCTCGCCCATGACGAGGACGTCGTCGTCGCGCTCCATTTCGGTGTGTAAGCCGTCCTGTACCGCCTGTACCAGCGTGAGGTTCTCTGCATCGGATTCTACGGACATGATATCACTCCAGCAGCGCGTCGTCGCCGTGATCGTCGCGAATCGATTCGAAGTACTCGAGCTGTTGCTGTAACCGTCGGGGCATCCCCTCGTAAACGTGGGCAAAGATCTCCTCCGGGTCGGGTCGCTCGAACGACTCGGCGGACTCGATCGCGTCGGCCACCGCCTCCTCGACCCGACCCTCGATCGCGTCAGCCCGTTCGTCGTCAAGCATGCCGTTCGATCGCAGATACGTCTCGAGTCTCGGAATCGGGTCTTTCTGCCGCCAGCGTTCGACCTCCTCGTCGGTGCGGTAGACGGAGGGGTCGTCGGCGGTCGTATGGGCCCCGAACCGGTACTGGACCGCCTCGATCAGGGTGGGGCGGAGTTCGCCCTCACCGGGGTTTTTCGCCTTCTCGATGGCCTCACGGGTGACCTTGTACACCGCCAGCGGGTCCATGCCGTCGACCTGGACGCCCTCGAAGCCGTAGGCGGTGGCCTTCTGGGCCAGGGTGGCACTCGCCGTCTGGCGCTCGCGCGGCACCGAGATAGCCCACTGGTTGTTATTACAGAAGAACACGTTCGGCGTGTCGAAGACGCCGGCGAAGTTCAGCCCCTCGTGGAAGTCGCCCTCTGACGTGGCCCCGTCACCGAAGTAGCAGACGAAGGCCTTCTCCTCGCCCTGCAGTTTCGACGCCCACGCCGCGCCGGTCGCGTGGGGGATCTGGGTCGCGATGGGGACGGCGACCGAGAAGATGTTGACATCTTCGGGCATGTAGTTGCCCTGTTCGTGGCCCATCCAGTAGAGCAGCGTTCGCTCGAGGGAGAGGCCCCGAACCAGCCCGACGCCGTGTTCGCGGTAGCTGGGGAAGACCCAGTCGTCGTCGGCCAGCGCGTGGGCGCTGCCGACCTGTGCGGCCTCCTGACCGGACAGCGGCGGATAGGTCCCCATCCGACCCTGCCGCTGGAGGCTGACAGCCCGCTCGTCGAAGCGACGCACAAGGCGCATTTGCTCGTACATCTCGACGAGTTCGTCCTCGGTGAGGTCGGGCACGTCGACGCCCTCGCGAACGCGGCCCGCTTCGTCGAGTACCTGTACTCGTTCGTCGGGATCGCGCTGTAACGTACTCACGGGAAGACCCACCTGTACATACCCGCATAAACTATCGCTCAGGGTAAAGGAGTTTCCCAAATAGTTTACTAACGGAGAGATTCTTGCCAGTCCGCTCCGAAAGTATCGAACGACAGCGGACGATTCTGGACAGGAGTGATCGAAAGTGGTGATTTTGTGTCGATCATCGAATCAGGGCCTCGAGATCGTATGAAACTGGGTGAAAACGACGTTCGACCGGGGGGCTGATTTATCGAACGTTGCGGCTGAGAAACTGTCTCGGCGTCACCGCTCAGGACTCGGAGCGCTCCGGAGTCGAGCGGCGCGCATCGGCTCGCGCCTCTGCGACGCTCCTCCCCTCGCGCAATACGGCGTCGACGAACAGTTCTCCCGCCTTGTACGACGACCGAACCATCGGGCCGCTCGCACAGTACAGGAACCCTAACTCGTCCTCGGCGACGCGTCGCCACGTCTCGTACTTGTGGGGATGGTCGTACCGCTGGACCTCGAGGTGGTCTCTCGACGGGCGCAGGTACTGTCCCAGCGTGACGATGTCGACGCCGCGCTCGCGCAGGTCGGCCAGCGTCTGGTAGACCTCGTGGTCGTACTCGCCGTGGCCGAGCATGATCGAGGTCTTCGTGTAGATGTCGGACTCGCGTTCGACCTGCTCGAGCACTGATAAGGACTGCTCGTAGCCCGCGCGCCGATCGCGAACGGGGAACTGCAGGCGCTCAACGGTCTCGACGTTGTGTGCGATCACGTCCGGTTCGGCGTCGATGATCTTCCGGACGAGGCGTTCGTCGCCCTGGAAGTCCGGAATGAGAACTTCGACGAGGATGCCCGGGTGACGGTCCTTGATTTCGCGGATCGTCTGGGCGAAGTGGCCCGCGCCCTGATCCGGGAGGTCGTCGCGATCGACGCTCGTCAGGACGACGTAATCCAGGCCGATCTCGGCGACCGCACCGGCGACGTTTGCGGGCTCGTCGGGATCGAGTGACTCCATCCCGCCCGTCTTCACGTCACAGAAGTTGCAGGCTCGAGAGCAGCGATCGCCCATCAGCATGAAGGTCGCCGTCCCGCCGCTGGCATCGCCGTTGCCGTCGCCGGGCCCCGCGGTGCCGTCGGGACCGGCTCGGCCCGACCAGCACTCGCCCAGGTTCGGGCAGTTGGCCTCCTCGCAGACGGTGTGCAGGTCGTACTCGCGCAGCGTCTCCCGGATGCCGGCGAACTCCCGGCCCGACGGCGGGCGGCTCTTCAGCCAGTCAGGCTTTCGCACGCGGCTCATACGGGATCATCGGCCCGCGCAGTAAAAAGCAGTGGTGGTCCCCCGGCCGGCGTCGCGATAGCGGGGGCAATACGTGCCGTCAAAACGGCAGACACTCAGCTACAGCGCCGTTAACCGGTCCGTTCTCCCGATAGCTTTACGGACGGCTACGGAATAGGCGCGGCCGATGGCCTTCGGCTCGACACCAGACTGGTTTCACATCAGCGACGACGAGAATATCGTCTGGGAGAGCCGCCCCCACCCGATCTCGATGGGGACCGGACTGCCGATCGGGGTCGCGCTCGCGCTCATTGGCTTTCTCGTCGCCGGCTGGAGCGGGACCGACGGCATCGGCATCCTGACGATAGTCGGCGTCCTCCTGATCGCCGTCGGCGCGGTCGTCGCGTCCATCCGCTATCTCGTCTGGACGAACACCCGCTACGTCATCACCTCCTCGGAGCTCTACAAGAAACGCGGGATCATCTCGAGGGATGTCACCCAGTTTCGCCTCGAGCGCGTCCAGAACACCAGTCTGCGCCAGTCGGGGATCGGCCGCCTGCTGGGCTATGGCGACCTGACCGTCTACACCGCCGGCTCCGGCGATCCGGAGCTGACCTTCGAACGCGTCCCCAAGCCCGAACGGGCGAGTAGCCGACTCAGCGACCAACTCGAGGACGTCGCGACGGATGGAACGGCCATCTGAGCGACGCTTGGTGAATCCGGGAGGAGCGTCGTCGACCGCCCTTCGCTGACAGGGAGACGCTCGAGCGGCCGGTGACATGCTTAGAACAGTCGGAAAACCAAAGCTCATTAGATCAACGATGTCCTAGAAGGCACAATGTCTTCACAGCTGACAACGTCCGAAGAGGGACCGGTATCGCGGGGCTCGAGCGTTGCAGCGAGTGCGGGACTCGGCGTCTTCGCCGCCGCGTTCGGCTATCTCGTCACGTACCTGCTGATCGGGAGCGAGGTACGCGAGGCTGACGAGGACATCGCCACCTGGAAGGGGGTCGCCTGGTACTTCTACGAGGCCCACATGGTCGATATCGAGGCCAGCAGCCAGGCCGGCTCGTTCAGCGGGACCGATATCCTCAACCTCATCGCCGAGTCGAGTAGTTCGAGCGCCGACCTGTTGTACGTGCTTCCGCCGCTCGCGTTGTTCGCAGTCGGTGCGTTCCTGGCCATGCGGTGGGACGTTACCGCTCTCGACGAGGCCGTCATCGCCGGTGCGCCGGTAACCATCGGGTACGTCGTGATTATGGGCCTCGGTGCGATCGTCGCCGAAACCACCACCGAATGGTCCGCATTCGGAATCGAGGCCACCAGCACGATCGGGCCGGCACTCCTGCCCGCGATCGTGCTCGGCGGCATACTGTACCCGCTGATATTCGCCACTGCGGGGGCTGCGATCACCGCCGCCGTCAATACGCGATAGGAACTGCGCTGTGAAGGAGACACGAAGTGCCACGAGAGATGGATTTCGATGACGACCGGCTTGCGACTCGAAGGAAACGCCTTTGACCCGGCACTCCCCCTTACCGTGTGATGGAGGTCGCCGAGGTTCTCCCCGAATTCGCCGACGCCTTTGCCTTCGAGGAGTTCAACCGGATGCAACGCGAGGCACTGCCCGCACTGCTCGAGTCCGAGGAGAACGTGGTCGCGAGCGCGCCCACGGCCTCGGGGAAGACGGCGCTTGCGGAACTGGCGATCTGCAAGGCGCTCGCCGACGGCGGCACGGCGCTGTTTATCGCTCCGATGCGAGCGCTGACCAACGAGAAAGAAGACGACTGGGACCGCTTCGAGGACCTCGAGTACTCGGTGTACGTCGTCACCGGCGAGCGCGACCTGAACCCCCGGCGCGCGCGTCGAGCGGACATCCTCGTGATGACCCCCGAGAAACTCGACTCGGCGACCCGCAAACACGATTCTCGACGATATGACTTCGTCACCGACATCGACGTCTGCGTCATCGACGAGGTACACCTGCTGGACGCGGATCGGCGGGGATCGGTGCTCGAGGTGACGATTTCCCGGCTCCGGCGGCTCTGCGAACCCCGAATCATCGCGCTATCGGCGACGATGCCGAACGTCGACGACGTTGCGGCGTGGCTCGATGCGCCCGAGGAGACGACCTTCGAGTTCGGCGAGGAGTACCGACCCGTCGACCTCAACGCGGGCGTCAAGACCTACACCCACGGCGACAACTCCTTCGCGGACAAGTACCGCCGACTCTACCGGGCGCTCGACCTCGCGGAACCCCACCTCCGGGAGGACGGCCAGTCGCTCGTCTTCGTCTCCTCCCGACAGGACACCGTTCAGGCTGCGAAGAAGGCCAGAGACGAGATCGCCGAGCGAGATATTCCGATGGGGGCTCGCGGCGACTACGATTTCCATACCGAATCGAAGGACCTCGAGAACGACACGCTCCGCAAATCGGCGCTCGACGGGGTCGCCTTCCACCATGCCGGCCTCTCGAAGAACGACCGGGACCTCGTCGAGGAGTGGTTCAAGCAGGGCCACATCGAACTCCTCTTTTCCACCTCGACGCTGGCCTGGGGCGTCAACCTGCCCGCTCGCTGCGTCGTGATTCGGGACACGAAACTCCACGACCCCCTCGAGGGCGAAGTCGACATGAGTCCGCTGGACGTGCTCCAGATGCTCGGTCGCGCCGGGCGGCCGGGGTACGACGACATCGGCTACGGCTGGGTGGTCTGCGATACGGCCGAGGCCGACAAGTACCGACGGCTGCTCCGCGACGGGAAGGAGATCGAGTCCCGACTGGCCGAGAGCTTAGAGACCCACCTCAACGCCGAAATCGCGATGGGGACCATCACCGATCTCGAGGACGTGATGGACTGGCTCGAGACGACGTTTTACTACGTTCGCGGCCAGTCCAAACCCGACGACTACGACTTCCCCAATCTCCGCCAACGGGTGCGTGACTGCCTCGAGGGGCTGGTCGAGCGGGGCTTCGTCGAGACCGGCGAGGACCTCTCGATCGAGGCGACGGCGCGGGGCGTGTTGACCTCGAAGTACTACCTCAGACTCGATACGGCGGCCCGCTTCGCAGCGCTGTGCGATCGCGTCGGGAGCGAGGGGAACGACGAACTCGAGGCGAGCGACATCCTCGCGGCGGTCGCGACCGCCGAGGAGTTCGACTCGGTGTCGGCCCGACAGGACGAACGCGACGCGGTCAACGCGGTGCTCGTGGGGGAGGATACGGAGGACCTCGACGCGGGCGAGCGGAAGGTGCTCGCGATCCTCCGCGGGGCAGCCAGCGGGTCGACCCCGTCGGAACTGCGCAGCGACGCGTGGGTGATTCGACAAAACGCCACGCGGCTCCTCTCGGCGCTCGGGGCGTTCCTCGATCGCTTCGTCGGCCCCCACGCCGCGAACCTCGCGCGGCAGGTGGAGGCCCGCATCGAGAACGGCGTTGCGGAGGATGCGGTCGGGCTGACCGCCATCGACGGCGTTGGCCCAGGTCGCGCGAGCAAACTCGCGAAAGAGGGGCTATCGACGCCCGGCGACATCATCGACGCGGGCGTCGAAGGGCTCGTCGACGCCGGCCTCTCGGAGGGCGTCGCCGAGCGCGTCGCCGAGGGCGCTCAGTCGCTCCCCGCGGTCGAAATCGAGTGGGGACAGTTTCCCGACAGCGTCGCGACGGGCGAGAACGAGGTCTGCGAGGTCACAGTGCGAAACATCGGCGAACCCGCCCGCGCCGGCGTCCGGGTGACCGTCAACGACCGAGGGAGCAAAGCTCCCTCGAGCCAATCGGGAACTGACGTTCCCGATGACGGGGTAGAGATGACGAGTACGAACCCCTACCTGCGCGACGAAGAGACCGTCCCGGTCGGCGTCTTCGGTGCCGACGCCGAGGAACTCGAGTTTACCGTCAGCGTCGCCTTCCCCGAGACGCCGCTGATTCCGATCGAAGCGAGTCGGACGGTCGACGTTCGATAGCTGGATGCGGTCGGCAGCCGATAGGGAGGAGTGTTCGACACCGCTACTCCCGCTCGGCCAGTTCGATACTGTTACTCACAATCCGCCAGTCCGAGGACACGCGCTCGCAGTTCGGCGGGCGAATCGACGATTTCGTCGGCCGGCGACCGATCGATATCGCCGTGGGCGGCGATCCGATACGCGATCACGACGGTTCCGGCTCGAGCGGCTGCCTCGATCCCGTTCGCCGAGTCTTCGACGACGATGCACGCCTCGGCCGGAACGCCGATTTCGTTCGCCGCATGCTCGAAGACGTCGGGAGCCGGCTTGCTCGCGGCGTCGATATCGTCGGCGCTGATCACGCGGTCGAACGAGCCCTCGAGATCGAACTCCTCGAGGACCATGCCGATCCAGTCGTGTGGCGACGACGAAACGAGCGCCGTGGGGACGCCGCAGTCGTCCAGTTCGGCGAGGAGGTCGTGCAGTCCGTCGAGCGCTTTGGCGCGCTCGGTGTAGATTTCCTCTGCGGCCTCGTTGAACCGCCGGACGAACTCTTCGCGGGAGATGGCGGTTCCGTACTCCGCCTCGAGGTAGTCGTAGATCTCCCGGAAGTTCATCCCGCTGGTCTCGACGAGGTCCACGTCCTCATCGGGGACGGCCGCGGGGAAGAGATCCTCGCGCTGAAAGTTGACCCAGTAGTCTTCGCTGTTGACGAGCACCCCGTCCATATCGAAGAGTACAGCAGTCATGTATGCCAGGCTATTCGACCCCCGCGTATAGCCGTTTGGCAGGCACCGGTGGGCGTGACGGGGGCATGACGGGGGCGGAACGGACCCGGTCGAACGGATCGGATCCCGCACCTCCGAACGCGTTCCTCGGCACCCGATTGACGGATCGGCGGCCGACGCACTCGAGCGCTACTCGTAGTAATCCAGTCGTTCCACCACGTCGGCGAACGCGACGTTTTCCTGTACCTGCGTGATTTCTATCCGCACCCGTTCCCCTTTGTCCGTCCCGGAAACGATGACGACGAATCCGCGCTCGACGCGCGTGATGCCGTCTCCCTGATCGCCGACGTCCTCGATCTCCACCGTCCGGGTTTCGCCCGCTTCGACGGGCGGTTCCAGCGAGCCGTGTGTTTGGGACGATCGCTGGTCCGTCGGCGCCACTGCGTCACGTTCCGTCTCCGCTTCGGGTTCCTGTTGGGGCCCCTCGTTCGAGTCCGTCGAGGAAGACAATACGGCGACTCGGTACGACTGTCCCTCATCGACATCGCCGAGTCGAAGTTCTCGTTTCGGGACCTCGATAACATATGAGTCGTCTCGCTCCTCTACTTGTCCGGAAAACAGACAGAGAAGTTGGTCGGATATCTTCATTGGATGTCCTTGTCTTACAGCAACGGTCATGTTCCCTTGAGTCTACTGAATACGTCGGCTCAGTGTCCGGTCGCTCGAGCCCGGACGATGCCCCACGTCATCGCCGGAATGTTGCTCGGAGCCAGCGGTCAGCAACTCTCCACTTCCGGTATCGTTTCCCTCAGTCAACGCACTCGAGACGGTGGGCCGCTGTACCGGCCGGCCAGCAACTGGCCGACCCAGCGGACGGAACCCGTTCGATGGTGGGCCGAGACGGAAGCGCGTTAGTCGACGACCTCGCCGCGGCGTTCGTGTTCCATCTCCGTTTCGACCGCCGCGGCGATCGCCGCGCCGAACTCGCGCTCGAGGAGCCACAGCGCCAGATCGATCCCCGCGGTCACGCCCCCGGCGGTGAGCACGTCGCCGTCGTCCACGACGCGCGCGTCGACCACCTCTCCAGCGGCGGCCTCGAGGTCCTCGGTCGCGACCCGATGAGTGGTCGCGGGCCGGCCCTCGAGCAGACCTGCTTCGGCCAGCACCATCGCGCCGGTACAGACGGAGGCGACGGTCGCGCCGGCGGTGGCGCGCTCGGCGATCGCCGCGGGCAGGCTCTCGTCCTCGACGGCGGCCCGGACGCCGCTGTCCGCGGTCGTCCACCCGCCGCCGGGGACGAGCAGGAGATCCGGTCGGCCGATCGTTCCGTCCGGCTCGACGCGGAGGCCGTGACTCGCCGTCACGAGATCGGGTTCTGCGAGCGTGACCAGTCGCGTCTCGAGTGATGCGCCGGCTACGGCGCCGTTTTCCAGCACTTCGTAGGGACCGATCGCGTCGAGTTCGTCGAAGCCGTCGAACAGGACGATTTCGGCAGTCAGGTCGACCATACGTGAGCGTTGCTCGCACCGGAGAAATCCGTTGTGCCCATGCTATAGTAGCCACTGAAAGTCATTGCATACCTGATCGAACGACAGCTATACGATCAGTATGTAAATCGTTTCAGTGGCTACTATAGATAGTGACTCGAGAGTCGGACCCTCGAGTCGTCGTGTCGCCGAGGCGCCGCCGCGTTGGTCCCTCGGATTCGTCGGGACGGTGTGACTCGCAGATCGTCACCGGTGCGATCCGATTCGATCCGCGTTGAACGGGCTCAAATCCACGAAAACGTCCGCCAAACGGCTGCAAACACTCGAAAAGCGAGTTCACGACGTCCCCCCTTCAAGTCCATCCGGCCACCGAGAGTCGGATGCAAGCCATGAAACGAACAACGCTCATCGCAGCTGCCTGCGCAGTACTGATCGCGGCAACCGGCTTCGCCGCTGCAGCGCCCGGAAGTGCACCCGTCTCCGTAGACGGGGGCGTGGATAGCACCGACGAAGCGAACGGAGACGAACGCGAGGATCGAAGCGAGAACGGAGCCGCTGCCGGCGGTGCCGCCGACGAACGGAACGGACAGGGGCCCGCCGTCGACCTCCCTGATCAGGTCCCCGATCACGTGTCCGAGATCCACGACCGAATTTCGTCGTTCCTGAACGGTAACCTCGAGGGCACGCTCGGCGACGCCGTCAGCGCGGTGACGCCGGATGACGACGAAGCTGACGACGCCGACGAAAGCGAAGATGTCGACGAGAGCGACGAGGCTGACGACACCGACGAAGGCGACGCGCAGAACGACGACGCGCAAAACGACGACGCGCAAAACGACGACGAGCAGACCGACGACGAGCAGACCGATGACGAGCAGACCGATGACGAGCAGACCGATGACGACGCGCAGACCGATGACGACGCGCAGACCGATGACGACGAGCAGACCGGCGACGACGAACAGAACGAGTCGTCCGATAGTGATGAACAGTCTGACGCATAACTGACTCCCCATATCCGCCCCGGTTTCGCCGATGACGAGCGGTCTCGAGGACCGGCTGCTGACGTTCGCCGTGAGCCTGCTGGTCGGCGGTCTAGCCCTTCACGTCGCCGCCCGCGTCGTGGCTGACGCTCGAGACTACGGCCACGCGGTTTTGACCGCACTGCTCGGCGCGCTGGTCTGGGCACTCCTCGAGCCGATACCGCTACTCGGCGGGCTGCTGGCGATCGTCGCCTGGGTCGCGGTCGTCAAGTGGCGCTACCGACTCGGCTGGATCGGATCCATTGCGATCGGTATCGCCGCCTGGGCGGCGGCCGTCGTCGTCCTCGCGGCCCTCGAGCTGGTGGGTATCGGTTCGGTTTCGGCACTCGGTGTGCCGGGTGCCTGAAACGCGTTCCCGCTGACGCTTTCCTCCACCGAGCCTCCCCCGCTGACGCTTTCTTCCACCGAACCCTCCACGCTGACGGTTCAGCCACCGTCGACGCGCCAGCGGCGGTACTGAAAGGGATTGATATAATCGTCTGGACGGTGAAGTGTGTCACATGGTCTCCGTAATCGGATCACTCGTCGCCTTCGTCGTCGCACTGCTCATCGGCGGGTTGGCGATCTTCGTCAGCGCTCGGCTCATCGTCGACGTTGATGACTATTCACACGCGACTGTCACGGCCCTCCTCGGAGCGATCGCATGGGCGCTAACGTCGTGGATACCGCTTCTGGGCCCGATACTGGCACTGATCGCCTGGGTCTGGGTGATCAACTGGCGGTACCCCGGCGGCTGGGGAACGGCTGCGGCCATCGGGCTCATCGCCTGGCTCGCCGCGCTCGTCATCCTCCTGGTTCTCAACGCCGTCCTCGGCCTCGGCGTCGGAGCGTTCGGCGTTCCCGGCACGTAGTGATCCGCAGTCGGCCGCAACCGATCGGCACTCGGCTCAAATCGGATCGAATCGATTCGCTCGGCGAAGTCGTTCGGGATCTCACTGCCAGTAGCGGTGCGCCCGGACTGAACGACAACGAGAAGTGACGTGAAGTTTTCAGTTTCGAACTGAATCGACGGATAGGACGTTTATGGGCAGTTACACGCCGTATTAGGACTTTCGCATGTTTTAAGCGAAGTGGCAAGTACCGACACGTATGAACGTTCGCGCCGGCGTCGCGATCGTGGTCGCCGCGGCGCTCCTCTGCGGATCGGGACCAGTCGTCGCCGTCGCTGCCACCGGAACCACGAACGCCGGCCAGCCCCAACCGAGTCCGTTTACGCTCCAGCAAGACCAGATCGACGCGGACGAGGTCCGAATGGACGTCGCACTGGAGCCCGACGGGACCGCCGAGTGGACGCTCGAGTTCTGGGTCCGCCTCGACGACAACGAGAGCACGACGGCGTTCGAATCGCTGCAATCGGACATTCGGGACGATCCCGACAATTACACGCAGAGCCTCGCCGACCGGATGGACGAGACGGTCGGCGCGGCGAGCAACGCGACGGGCCGAGAGATGTCCGCCGACGGGTTCACCGTGACGACCGAGCGTCAGTCGCTCGCGCGCGAGTACGGCGTCGTCAGGTACACGTTCCGCTGGGACGGGTTCGCCGCGGTCGACGGTGACGAGCTCCGCGCCGGTGACGCCGTCGAGGGAATCTATCTCGACGACGGGACCCGATTGCTACTCGAGTGGCCGGACGGCTACGAGCGAACGTCGGTCGCGCCCGATCCGGACGACGAACGCGAGAACGCGGTGATCTGGCGGGGCGGCGAGACGGACTTTGTCTCCGGCGAACCGCGAGTCGTCGTTACCAGCGCTGGCGGTGGGACCGGTGCCAACGCGGCGATGATCGCGGGAATCGCGGTCGTCGTGGCTGGCCTCGGCGCTGGCGGTATCTGGTGGTATCGCAACCGCACGTCCGGGGAGGGACAGACGGCCGACGAAGGCGGAGGTTCAGCGCCTGGGACCCACCCAGAATCCGCCCCAGGCACCGGTTCGGAATCCGCGACGGCGTCGGCGACGACTGACGATGCGGCGGGCTCGAGTGCAACCGCAGCTCCGGATCCAGCGCTCCTCACCAACGAAGAACAGGTCCTCCGACTCGTCGAAGATAACGGCGGCCGGATGAAACAGCAGGCAGTTGTCGAAGAACTCGACTGGACCGACGCGAAGACCAGTAAAGTGGTCAGCGCGCTCCGCGATGCGGGGGAACTCGAGTCGTTCCGCCTCGGTCGCGAGAACGTGCTCTCGCTCCCCGACGCGGACGACCCAGTCGCGACGAATGCCGGCGGTGACGAAAATGACTGAGACGAAATCGAGTCTCCGTCGAGTCAGGGCCACCGAGCGAGCCGGGACGGTCGAAGCCGGCGAAACCGGCGAAATCGCCGGACGGCAACGGATCGAAAACGGCGTTGAATGGCGGAAACCGTCGATGAACCCAAGTCATCGACTCGAGTGTCTATCACTACGGACAGACAACTAGCACCAATGAATCGAACCATATCTATCACGCTGGCAGCGGTACTCGTCGTCGCGATGGTCGCGGTCCCCCTCGCTGCAGCGAGCGTCTCCTCAAGCGCGAACGGACAGGCGGCAAGCGACTCCGAAGCAGGAAACGAGTCGATCAAACCCGGTGAACAGTTCGCAGCCGCCGTCGGCGTCCAGAACGCCGAAATCGAGGGCGACGTTTCGGAACGGGCCTTCGGCGTCCGAATCGCGAACGCGGAGACCAACGAGTCGAAAGCAGCCGTCGTCGCCGCGCAGTTCGACGAGACCGACGCGCGCCTCACCGAACTCGAGGGGAGACTCGAGGACCTGAACGAGTCCCGCGAGGCCGGCAACATCAGCGAGGGGCGCTATCGTGCAGAAGTCGCGACGACCGTCGTCAGAATGCGAACCCTCGAACGACAGGCGGCGACGGCCGAGACGACCGCGACCGGACTCCCCGAAGCGGTGCTCACTGAGCACGATATCGACGTCGACTCGATTCGAACGCTGCGAGATCGCGCCGGCGACCTCGGCGGACCCGAGACCGCGGAAATCGCTCGATCGATCGCCGGGGACGACGGTGAACGGTCGCTCGGTCCCGACCGCGACCCCAGCAGTCCGATCGATGTCGGCGGTGGCAATCTAACCGATGAAGTGGGCGTCAGCGGTGACGACGAGACTGCAGCGGAGTCGAGCGAAGCGTGACCCGGCAGCCGGCGCACACCCGTTTTTTGCCGCTCGATTCCGTAGAGCGGTGAGATGGTCGACGCGTATACGATGATCGATACCGCAACTGGAACCGCCGAGGGAGTGTGTCAGGCCCTGTGCGATGCAGAGGGAGTGATCGACGCACACGTCATCGCTGGCGACTTCGACGTCATGGTCGAGATAGCGGGCGACGACTCACACGATATCCTCGAGACGATCACCGACACCGTTCGGCCGCTCGAGGGGGTCGGGACGACGCGAACGTACATCTGTCTCGACTGAGCCAGCGGGTGTGTCAGTTGCCCGACCCCGACGGGCTAGGACGGCGTCGTCCGTTCGTCCGCGACTTTAAGTACGAACCCGCGGCCAGACAGGCCATGATCGACGACGCGATCCGCGTCCTCGCAGGCGACTGTACCATTATCGCCGAGGACGACGACCGACAGGAGTACCGCGGCCGGGTTACGACGATCGTCAAACCCGACAACACCATCCTCGTCCACGACACCGACGGCTACCAGCCCGTCGCGTGGCTGACCCGTGCCGACAGCGTCTCGAGCGATCGCACCGGCGGCTTCACCCTCGTCGCGAAGAAGGGGACCCAGACGCTGCGGATCGCCACCCACGATCAGGACGGGTTCGCCCACTACCCGTCCTCGGCGGCCGGCACACCAATCGGGACGTGCCCCGACTGCGGCGGTGCGCTCGTGCGCTCGAGCGGGGTCCACTGCGTCAGCTGTGGCGACCGCTACGGCGTGCCAGCGGACGCGACGATCCGCGACGAGCGCTGCGATTGTGATTGTGGCCTCCCCAAGATGCGCGTCGAGCGCGGCCTGGCGTTCAACGTCTGCCTCGACCGAGGCTGTGAGTCCCTCGACGCGGCGGTCAAACAGGCCTTCGACCGCGAATGGGCGTGTCCCGAACCCGACTGCGACGGCGACCTCCGGATCCTCCGCCGGGGCGGCCTCATCGCCGGCTGCGAGCAGTATCCCGACTGCGACGCCAGTTTCGCCGTCCCCGCCGGCATCGCCGACGGCGAATGCAACTGCGGGCTCCCGACCTTCGAGACCGCCAGCGGGACCCGCTGTCTCGATGCGACCTGCGATCGAGGGCTCGAGGCATCGCTCGAGGCCGAAAGCGCGGCGGACGACTGACAGTCGATCGAAATCGAGACGACCACCGTGCTATAGCCGCCCGACCAGCCACCGTTGCGGTGGGTGGGACTGAAAGGGGCTTCCGGTCTCGACGAACCCGGACGACGCAAGCACCGCAGCGAGCGAGGCGCGCAGCGAGTCCCGGGAGTCGAGGCCGGAAGGGGCTTTCGGGGTGTTTGCAGCAGAGATGCCCCTGAACCCGCCCCCAGTTCTCAAGCCCGCACGCCCAGCAGTGTCCGTCCCACCACCACCCTCGAATAGGAATCGATCCGCAGCCACTTAGTCACGGCCCGCAAAACCCCGGCCATGGCACTCGAGGGGCGGTTCGACGACGGCGTCGTCCGCGTGGGCGGCGACGCGCGCCAGCGCTATCACGACTCGCGGGGCTACGGCTATCCGCTCGAGGGCAACGAGATCGCCCTCGCGCCGGTCGAAGCGGCCCACCTCCTGTATCGGGGAGATCTCGAGGCGGTCGTCGACGCCGCCAGCGGCGAGCGCCTCGGGTTTCGGGAGTTCGTGGCCCGCGAGCCAGGCGAGGATTTCGGGGTCCGGTTTCTGGTCTACGCGGACCTGCGGTCGCGGGGCTTCTACCTCTCGCCGGCCGCGGAGCCGTGGGTTCCGAACCCGCCGACAGGCGAGGCGGATTTCGCGGTCTTCCCGCGAGGAAAGGGACCTCGAGATGGCGAGATTGCCTACGCGCTGCGGATCATCGGCGAGCGGACCGACATTCCGGCCGCCGAACTTCGAGAAGGCGTGCTTGCGGTCGTCGACGAGGAGAGCGAAATTACCTACTTCGAGGTGGGGCGGCGGGATCCGACCGGCACGTCGAGCGCCGACGCCATGCTGCCCGCGGACTGCGAGGCCGACCTGCTCGCCGATCGGGTCGTCGTCTGGGAGCCGCCGCTGTCCCTCTACGAGCAGACGTTCTACGGCCAGCCCCTCGAGGGCCGAGAGTACGACGAGCCGACACTGCAGTGTTCGCTGCTCGAGGCGACCTACCTCGCCGAGCGAGGAGCGCTCGCGCTCGAGGCCGAGACGGTCCGCGAGCGGGGCCGCGAGGTCGAGGGCGAGCGGTTCGATCGACGGCTGACTGTCTACACCGCGTTGCGCGAACGCGGCGTGGTCCCCAAGACGGGGTACAAATTCGGCGCTGACTTCCGGACCTATGCGGACGTGGAGTCCGTCGAGAACCTCGGTCACTCCGAACTGCTGGTTCGCGTGCATCCGGCCGAGTATGTTTTCGAACCCCGTGATCTGGCGCTCGACGTTCGGCTCGCACACGGCGTCCGGAAGACGGTGGTGTTCGCGCTGGTCGGCGACGACGCCGCCGGAGAGACGGAGATAGAGTGGTGGTCGCTCGAGCGGTTGACTCCCTAATCAGCAGTCTTACCGACCGCGGAGACGTGCGTTCTACCGCGAGAAGGACAGAGGGAAGTGTTCTGCACGGAGTGGCCACGCCCTCCCCAACCGATTTCTGCTCACGGCGGCTCCGCCGCCGTTCGCATGGTATGCGAGACCTTCGGTCTCGCACTATTCGCATGGTTCGCGGAACCTTTGTTCCGCGCTAACGCTCCCTCACTTCGTTCGCTCGCTCATCCCTCGCACAGTGTCGTCGATCCGTCCTCACTACCGTTCGAACGGATCGCCAGTGCGCGCCACCGCAAATAGCAGCGAGTCAGCTACGCGAACCGCTCGAGGAACGTCGTGCCGAGCACGACCTCCGTTCCCGCGAGCCCGACCGAACAAAACAGCGTGATGTCGTCCGCGCGCTGGCGGCCGAGATCGGGGTTCTCGAGCACGTCGGCGAGTTCGACCATTCGCTCGCGGTCGTCGCCCGACGCGACGTACGGCCGGTCGTAGGCGTCGACCTGCGGGAGCGAATCGGTCGCGATGGCGTCGGCGCGGTCGACCACATCGAGCGGGAGTTCGTGGGCGTCCCGGAATCGCGGCCCGATCGTCGTGACGTGGGTTCCGGGCTCGAGCCAGTTGGGGTCGAAAACGGGCTCCTCGCTGTTCGTCGCACAGACGAGCGCGTCGGCATCGCGGACGACCGGTTCGGGATCGTCGAGCGCGCGGACCGGCGGCTCGACCTCGCCGTCGGTAGTCTCGACGAACGACTCGCGGCTCTCTGCGGTCGGACTGTAGACCAGGACCTCCTCGAGGTCGCGGGCGGCACACGCCGCACCGATCTGCGCTCGAGCCTGAAACCCCGAGCCGAGAACCCCGAGCGTCTCGCTGTCCTCGCGAGCGAGGCGATCGATCGCGACGCCACCGATGCCGCCGGTCCGGAGCCCGCCGATCGCGAACCCGACGAACAGGCCAGCGAACGCGCCAGTGGTTGCATCGAAGACGGCCACCAGTTCCGTGTGCTCGTCGCCGGAACCGGGGTGGGTCTCGTAGACCCTGAATCCGGTCACGTTCGCCGGCCCGGTCGCGGAGCCGGCGGTGAACACCAACTCGCCCTCGCCGGCGTCGACATGCCAGCGCGGCGGGGCCTCGAGCGTTCCTGCAGCGCGTTCCGCGAACGCGTCGCGCATGGCGTCGACGACTTGCTCATAGTCGAACTCGGAGTAGACATCACCGTCAGTGAGGATGGGGAAATCGGGCATGATCGACCCGTCGGGCGGATGGACTATAGTAGCCACTGAAAGTTACTGTACACCTGACACATGACAGCGATGCGATCAGCGTGTAACTCGTTTCAGTGGCTACTATATACCAATTCAGCCGCGCGGCGGCTCTCGCCCGTTGACACGGCAACGGCGAGCGGCGAATGTCTACGGCTCGCCCGGAAGCGCTGCCCCCTCGTGCTCGAGTAACTGCCGTTTCAGCTCGAGCCCGCCGCCGTAGCCGACGAGCGAGTCCACGCCGACGATCCGATGACAGGGAACGATCACGGGAATCGGATTGCGGCCGCAGGCCTGCCCGACCGCGATCGGTGCGCTCTCGAGGTCGGACGCGATTTCACCGTACGTTCGCGTTTCGCCGGCCGGAATCGCCGTCATCGCTCGCATGACGCGTCCCGTGAAGTCGTCGGGGAACTCGATCTCGAGGTCGAACGTCCCCCGCTCGCCGGCCTCGTACGCCCGCACCTGTTCGCGGATCGTTTCCGGGTCCGCGTCGATCCGCGACTCGTCGATCTCCCGCTGACGCCCGAATACCTGAACGTGCATCGTCGATCGACGTTCGACGCGCATCCACTTCACTCTCGCCGACCGATGATTTCGGCGACGGCGAAGCCGAAGGTTTTTGCGCGCTGCCGAGCCAAAACGCACGTAATGACCGGAGACGACCCACTCGAGGAGTCCGAGTCAGGGGAACCGACGAGCGGGGAACCGCTGACAGACGGCGGTGAGCGATCCCCTGGATCGCGATCCTCGTCGGAGCTCCGCTCCGACGGCGGAGCCGCAGGTGCGGATGACGTCGCGCTGGACCCCTGGGGATCCTCGAGCGTCTCCGACTACCGGAAGCTGTTCGAGGAGTTCGGCATCGAGGAGTTCGATGAATTGCTCGAGCAGGTGCCGAATCCGCACTACCTGATGCGACGCGGGGTCATCTTCGGCCACCGGGACTACCGACCGGTCGCCGAGGCCTTACGGAACGACGAGCCCGCGGCCGTCCTCTCGGGATTCATGCCCACCGGAGACCCCCATATCGGCCACAAACTGGTCTTCGACGAGATCATCTGGCATCAAGAGCAAGGGGCCGACGCCTACGGCCTGATCGCCGACCTCGAGGCCAACTCGGCTCGCGGAATGAGCTGGGACGAGATCGACGAGCACGCGCGCAACTACCTGCTCTCGCTGCTCGCACTCGGCTTCGACCCCGAGGAGGGGGAACTCTACCGTCAGTCGACTAACCGCGAGGTGCAGGACCTCGCCTTCGATCTCGGCGCGGAGGCCAATTTCTCGGAGCTCCAGGCGATCTATGGCTTCGACGGCGAGACCGATGTCTCGCACATGCAGTCGGTCGTCACCCAGATGGCCGACATCCTCTACCCGCAACTCGAGGAGCCCAAGCCAACCGTGATCCCCGTCGGTCCGGATCAGGATCCTCACGTCCGGCTGGCGCGGGACCTCGCCGAACGGATGCGCTTCTTCAAAGTCTCCGAAGCGTACGCCAGCTTCGAACTCGAAGACGAGGAGCGCGAACTGGTCACCGAGTTCTACGAGCGACTCGAGCCCGCCGACTTCGACGACGATACGCTTCGGTGTGTCCACGTCGCCGAAGCGCTCGAGGAGACGCCGCTGTCGGAACTCGCGGTCAGCGCGGACACGCTGAGTTCGGTCCTGACGAAGTTGACCGAGGCGGGGATGGAACCGATCCGGCCGCGGACCCGATTTTTCGACCGACGGGCGACCGACGACGCCTTCGACGCGCTGATCGATGCCATCGGGGGTGAGAAGCGAGTCTACGAGAGTCACATCGACGCCTTCGAACTCGACCGCACCGAGGCCGAGGAACTCGCCCGACAGGTCGAGGTCGACAACGGCGGTTACGGGTTCCAACCGCCGTCCTCGATCTATCACCGATTCATGACTGGGCTGACCGGCGGCAAGATGTCCTCCTCGATTCCCGCGAGTCACATCTCGCTGCTGGACGACCCCGAGGACGGCTACGACAAGGTGAAATCGGCAACCACCGGCGGCCGTGAGACGGCCGAGAAACAGCGCGAACTCGGCGGCAAAGCGGACGAGTGTCCCGTCTACGAACTCTACGCGTACCTGCTGGCCGGCGACGACGACGAGTTCGCCAAGCGCGTCTACGACGAGTGCGTCGGCGGCGAACGACTCTGTGGCGACTGCAAGGAGCAGGCCGCCCAGCTCATGCGGGAGTTCCTCGAGGAACACCAAGAGAAACGCGAGGAAGTCGAAGAACTACTCGAGGCGGCCGACATCGAACTCGAGTCGCCGCGGCGTCGCTGAGCGGCGATCCGCCGGACGGTACTGACGAGCGCTGGCGATCTGGTGAGATTGAACTGATAGGTTTTTTCGGGTGAGAGAGATAATACGTTTTCAGCGTCTGACAAAGATATATAGGGCCGTTCGTGGAACCCGAAACTATCGATGGCCCGGTCCCTCCGCGAGTCGAACGATGACCTGTTGGTCCCCGCCGACGTGCTCGGTGCGTTCGGCGTCACGCCGGCGGATCTCGGACCGGATTCGTCCGATGACGAGAGCCTCGAGACGGCGCTGGCCGAGACGCTCTCGACGGGCGTCGACCGGCGGACGGTGCTCCGGCGGACGATCACGCGGAGCGACCGCGGGCTGGCCTGCCCGGCTCGGTACTCGGAAGCCGACCTCGAGGGCGAACTCGCCGCGGTTTTCGAGTCGATCCGCTGGTCGGTCACGATCACACACACGCAGAACGGGCTGCAACTCACCGCCACCGATCCCCGCGGCCGCCGCCGCGAGACGTCGGTCACCTATCCCGAGACGCCGCTGAGGACCGACAACCTCCCCGCCGTCCTCTGGACGATCAACGACGCCGTCCTCGCGGGAACCGGCGCGCGGTTCGTCCTCCTCTCGGCGGGCGTCGACCGCTGGCGGGCCGCACTGATCGAAACGAGTGCGCTCGAGCGCCTGCGCGACCGCTACGGCCCGCGAATCGAGGCCGTCGATCGGCCGCTCTGTCCGGACCACGGACTCGAGGCGTACGTCCCGGCTACGGCGGCCGACGATGCGACTGGACCCGACGGCAACGGTCTCAGTACCGGCGGCGACGGTCTCAGTGCCGATAGCGACGGTTTCGGTGCCGACGGCGACGGTTTCGGTGCCGACGGCGACGGTTTCGGTGCCGACGGCGACGGACCGTGGCCGCCGTGGGCACTCGAGCGGGGCTCCGACCGATCGCGCGATCCGACGACGAGCGTCGACTCGCTCATCGACGAAGCCGAGCCGTCCGCTCGATCGGCGCTGAATTCGGCGGCATCGTCGAAACGAATCTCGAGCGACGAGCCGGCCGTGCCACCGTCGAGTCCAGCCCCGGATCGACCGAGCGGGTCGACATCCTCGAGCGAGATCGACGGCTTCGAACTTCGGGGCACCCCCGCGGTCTCGAGACAGGAAGACGACGACGAGCGATCCGAGAACTGTGAGTCGGAAACGACCGTGTTCGACGACGGGGAGAGTACACCGAGTAGCGACGAAAACGCGACGAATGCGGACGAATTCGGGACGCTCTCGGGGACCAGCAAGACGGCGCGCATCGACAACGACTCGTTCGGGACGGCGCTCGAGCCCCAGTCCGACGACGACCGCTACCGGGCGCTGGGCGCGGCGCTCGACGCGGGCGGAGCCGTCTCCGTCCGGGGACTGCTCGAGGACGACGAGTTCCTTCCGGAGCTACCCACGGTCGAATCCAATGAGACTCGCATCGAGTTCGCCGACGGGTGTGCGCCCGTCGACGTCCCCGAGGCGACGGCGACGACCGAGCGGTCGGGATTCGAGTGGGTCGATCCCGGCTCGCTCGAGACGACGCGAATCTCGGATCAGTAGTGGGGCGGCCGTTACGACGTATTTTCGTCTGATTCGGCTCGAGGGGCGGTGGGTGGAGACAGTACTGGAACTTCGACGGTAACGATCGAACCGGTCGGATCGTCCGTCTCGAACGTCACCTCACCGCCGGCGATTTCGGCCCCCCACTTGGCTAACCAGAGCCCGAGACCGCTACCGTGTTCCAGCGGCGTTTCCGTTCCGCGCTCCAGGATAGACCGTTCGTAGTCGTCGATTCCGGATCCGTTATCCGCGATACGTATCTGTACCCGATCGCCGTCCAATTCGACCGCGACTCGAACGGACGGGTTCGGACCGGTGTTGTGCTCGATACCGTTTTCGATGAGGTTGACGAACACGGGCTCGAGGACGCTAGCGACGTATATCTCCCCCAGATCCGACTCACAATCGATGCAAGCGTCTGGATACTCCTCCCGGACGATCGCGATGCCGTCCGCGAGGAGCGACTCGAGCGGGACGGCTTCGATCGAGTCCCGCCCTCGTTCGAAGACGTCGACGATTTCGCGGGCTTTGACCCCCAGTTCCTCGATACGTCGCGCGCTCGCCGTGATCTCGTCGGCAGCGCCCTGATCGTCCCCGTCCGCGAGTAACTCGGCGTAGCTGCTGATGACGTTCGTTTCCGTCCGGATGTTGTGTCGGAAGACGCGGTTCAGGACTTCGTGGCGCTGTTGCTGTCGAACGTGTTCACTGATATCGTGAAACGTGATGACGTGGCCGATCGTCCGGTCGTGGATGTCGGTAATAGCGGTCGCCGTCACGTCGTACAGCCGGCCGTCGTGCGGGCTCTTGAACGAGCGGCGCGTCGCGACCGATCCGTCAGCCGGGAGCAGCGAGTCGTCGGGAGCGATCTCCTGAAGCGGCCTGCCGAGCACGCGACTGGGTTCGGTTCCCAGAACGTCCGCGCCGGCGTCGTTGATTTCGACGATGTAGTCGTGGCTGTCGGTAACGATGGCACCGTCCGGCATCCGCTCGAAGAGCAGTCGACGCGCACGCGGGTTCGGCGACGGGCTCTTCCCCAGGAGTTGAAAGCGCGTGAGCGCGCCGAGACAGGCGACGCCGGAGATCGAAAACGCGACCGGCGTCGGGTCGAGTCCCGGGACCGGGATGGCACCCACGAGAAAGAGAACGTTACTCGCCCACGGTGCCAGAATGCCGATGAGAAGCGCGGCGCTTTGGCCCCTGAACGGCAGCGAGTCGTCTCGGATCAGTTCCAGGAGCGGAACGGAACCGAGCAGCCCCAGCAGGTACGTGTAGGCGGTGATAATCCAGAACCAGGGGCCGGGAGTCCGGCTGAGCAACAGCATACCGTCCTCGCGAACCACCCTCGAGTCTGCGTAGAGCAAGCCGGTGTCAGTCAGTGCAAAGACGACGGTGAGCACCGGCACGATCGAGAGGAGCGCGACATAGCGCGGCTGGATGTACCGGTCCCGACCGGTGTACTCCAGCGAGAAGAGCATCCAGCTGACCGGAATGGCGACGACGCCGATCCATCTGAGATCCGCCCAGAAGACTTTTGCGCCGAGGGTCGATGCCTCGATATCGAAGAGCAAGAGCGCCGACCACAAGCACTGTCCGGCGAGCAGGATGACGAGCGGCACTGCACCGGGCTCAGGTCGTTCCCGCCAGGCGAGGAGCGCCGCCGCCGTTCCGATCGCAATGGTTGCGAGTAATATTGCCGACAAAATAGTAATAGAGAACACAGATACGGAGGAGATATCGCTGTTCGCTATTAAACGTGCTGGGAGAGTCATCCCTTCGTGAAAGAGAACGGAAGTGTGCAGTTGTTAGGAGAGCGAGACGGCGAAGATGAGAACGACGAAGACCACGAGGTACTCGCATTCGGCGACCTTCGCCAGCAGTCGCTCGTTCTCGACCCGGCCGATCAACGACGTGACGGAGAGCGAGTAGCCGATTCCGGCGAGGAGCGCGAGCGCGTGTGCAGGAGAGAGGAACTCGAGGGAGACTGCGAGCACCACGAGTCCGGCCGTACAGAGATCGATCGCGGAGAGGATCCAGCGCGTCCGAGTGACGCCGAACACGACCGGAATCGTCCGGACGCCGATCGCCCGGTCGCCGTCGACATCGCGGACGTTCGGGATCTCCGTGTTCGTACCCACACGAAGGAAGAAGTACGAGAAGACGACGAGCGTCGGAGTCGTGATCGGTTCCCCGGCGAACGCGAGCGGAAGGAACGTCAGGGTCGCGGCCCACGCGAGCGCGACGACGATCGTATTGACGAGAAAGACGTCTTTCAGCCGCTGGACGCGTCCGACGCTCCCGCTCCCGGGAATCCAGTTCGTGGCGTAGCACACCCAGAACACGCCCGGGAGCAAGGCAACCGCGAGTGCGATCGGGCCGCCGAGGACGGAGAGTGCGACCGCGAGCCCGTACGCGATCGACGCCAGCACGTAGAGGACGTCCCGATGTCGTCTGACGAACGCCGCCTGTCCGGGATTCGACATCACGTCGGTGTCGACGTCCGCGAGGCGGTCGTTGGTGTAGACGGCGAAGACGACCAGCCCAACGACGACCGCCGCCGGACTCGGCGGCAGCGAGAGGAGGGTCGAAACGATGACCACCTCGGCCATCGCGATTAGCGACAGATACGCCGAACTGTACACCAGTGCGTTCCATGCCCGTCCCGGACTCGAGGGGAGTTGAGCGAGCAGTGTGCTGAGTAGCGCGGCCGCCGTGCTACCCACGTCTGAGAGCGTCTGATTGGTTCGTCTCATAGTTTCAATAGTGTTCGAGAGCGACCGCCTACCGGCCGCCCCGTAGTAAATATATCGGCAGTTCTGAACGATGTAAGTATGGGATGCAGTCGAATTTGATTACCGTCCGAAAACGCGAATCGACGGTCGACCACGGCCCGCAACGAGCACGATTGGGAGGAGCGACCGCCGTCGGTCACGACGAGAGCCACACCGGGCGCAAGTTTTTTCGCGTATCGTCGAGAGGCGGGACCTATGGCACCCGAATCCCAGCGGGCCGGTGTCGGCGAACAGTCAACGCACGAGCGGTCGGGATTCGGTTTCTTCTTCGCCCGGTAACGCCGGGTCGGTGGATCCGCGAGCGCTCACACCGAGTGCTCGCGGCGAAACCGACCGCGCTCTTCCCCCGGCCCCGATGCCCGGGCATATCGGAACCGCTAACTGACCGACACGCAGGCATACGAACAAGCGAATGCAACTTCCAGCACAACAGGTCGCGGTCCTTCAGACCGCGAATGCGGACGAGGCAACGTCCGTCGACGCCCTCGCCGCGGCGACCGACCTCCCCCCCGAAACCGTCACCGGGGCCGTCTTCGAACTCGAGGACGAGGGACTGGTCGCCGTCAGCGAGCGTGTCGACGAAACGGTTGCGCTGACCGACGAGGGGCGCGAGTACGTCACCGACGGGCTTCCCGAGGTCCGGCTCTACGAGGCCGCCCTCGAGGCCGGAGCCGACGCCGACCCCGTCTCGATGGGGCAGGTCATCGGCGCGTCGGGGCTCGAGGGCGGCGCGGTCGACATCGCGCTCTCGAACTACGCGCGCAAGGGCTACGGCGCGATCGACAGCGGCGAGATCACCGCCGACCCCGACGCCGATCCGGCCGCAGACGCGGAGGCGAACGCGCTCGAGGCACTCGCCGACGCCGACGACGCGCCCATCGACAGCGTCGACGTCGATTCGGAGACGCTCGAGGGACTCGAGCGTCGCGGATTACTCGAGCGCCGCGAATCGACGGTCCGCGAAGTCACGCTGACCGAGCGCGCCGTCACGGAGCTGATGGCGGGCATCGAGACCGCCGAGACAGTCGGCCAGGTCACCCCGGAGCTCCTGACGAGCGGCGAGTGGGAAGACGTCGAATTCGCGGAATACAACGTCGAAGCTGACGCCGAACAGGTCGAGGGCGGCAAGGTCCACATCCTGCGCCAGACCGCCGAGCGCGTCAAAGACACCCTCGTCGGGATGGGGTTCCAGGAGATGGACGGACCCCACGTCGACGCGGACTTCTGGATCAACGACTGCCTGTTCATGCCTCAGGATCATCCCGCGCGCACGCACTGGGACCGGTTCGCCCTCGAGCAGCCGACCCACATTGACGACCTCCCCGCGGACCTCGTCGAGCGCGTCGAGCGCGCTCACCGGGAGGGCGTCGGCCCGGACGGCGAGGGCTATCACTCGCCGTGGGACGAGGACTTCGCCCGGGCGCTTGCGCTTCGGGGACACACCACCTCGCTGTCGACCCGCTACCTCTCGGGCGAGGAGGTGGGCGATCTCGAGCCGCCACAGCGGTACTTCAGCGTCGAGAAGGTGTACCGAAACGACACGCTCGACCCGACGCACTTACTCGAGTTCTTCCAGATCGAAGGCTGGGTGATGGCCGAGGACCTCTCGGTTCGCGATCTGATGGGCACCTTCGAGGAGTTCTACTCCCAGTTCGGGATCACGGACATCCAGTTCAAGCCACACTACAACCCCTATACGGAGCCGAGCTTCGAGCTGTTCGGGACCCACCCGACGACCGGCGAACTCGTCGAGATCGGCAACTCCGGCATCTTCCGCGAGGAGATGCTCGAGCCCCTCGGCGTGGAGTGCGACGTGATGGCCTGGGGACTCGCCCTAGAGCGACTGCTCATGCTGATGTACGGCTTCGAGGACATCCGGGACATCCACGGAACCCTGTGTGACCTCGAACTGCTGCGCGAAACCGAGGTGACCTACTGATGCCCACCGTCGATATCGACCCCGACGAACTGCGCGATCTGACCGGCCACGACGAAAAGAGCGACGACGACCTGATCGACGACCTGTTCGGCCTCGGCCTCGAGTTCGAAGGGCGCACGGAGGACGGCGAGTTCGAACTCGAGTTCGCGCCGGACCGCCTCGATCGGCTCTCCGTCGAGGGCGTCGCCCGCTCGATGCGGTATCAGTACGGCGACGCGCGAGGGGTGCACGTTCCCTCGCCGAACTCGTCGGAATGGACGATCGAAGTCGAGGAATCGGTCCCCGACGAGCGTCCGTACGTCACGGGCGCAGTCGTTCGAGATGTCGATCTGGACGAGGAAGCCCTCGAGTCCCTCATTCAACTGCAGGAGAAACTCCACGCGACGATGGGGCGCAAGCGCGCGAAGGGGGCGATCGGGATTCACGATCTGACGATGCTCAAGGGGACCGCCGCGACGGAGGGGAACCCGACCATCCGGTACGTCGGCGTCGAACCCGACGAGGACCGGTTCGTGCCGCTCGATTCCGATCAGGAGATGACGCCGGCCGACGTGCTCGAGCAGCACCAGACAGGCCAGACCTACGCCGACCTCGTGAGCGAGTATGATCGGTATCCGGCGATCTACGACAGCATCGGGCTGTTCTCGTTCCCGCCGGTGATCAACGGCCGGCGGACCGAGGTCTCGACGGACTCGAGAGACCTGTTCGTCGAGATGACGGGCACCGACCAGTGGACGATCGACAAGATGCTGAACATCGTCTGCTACGCGCTGTCGGCTCGCGGGGCCACCCTCGAGGAGGTGACGGTCGAGTATCCCGATCACGAAGTGGTCCGCCCGGACCTCTCGATGAAGACGAAGACGGTCGCCCACGATCGCATCGAGACGATCCTCGGGATCGGGCTCGACCCCGACGAAGTGATCGATCTCGCCGAGCGATCGGGTCTCAAGGCGGAAAAAGAAGAAAACGAAGACGGTAATCTGGTCTACGAGGTGACAATTCCACCCTACCGCGTCGACGTGCTCCACCCGCTTGATGTCATCGACGACCTCGGGCGGGCCTACGGCTTCAACGAACTCGAGCCCCGCTATCCCGATGTGGGAACCGTCGGCGGGCGTCACGAGCGCTCCCGGCTCGAGAACGCCGCCCGAACCCAGCTGGTCGGGCTGGGCTTCGAGGACCTGCTGAACTTCCATATGATCAGCGAGGGGGAGAACTTCGACCGGCTCGAGATTGTGCCGGGCGAGGACGTCTACGGTGCCGGCGAGCCCGCGACGATCAAAGAGCCCTACAGCGAGGACTTCACCATGCTCCGGACGTGGGTCATGCCGTCGCTGTTGATGGTCCTCGAGCGGAACACCCACCGTTCGTACCCACAAAATCTCGCCGAGATCGGCTTCGCCGCCGAAGTCGACGAGCGCGAGAACACCGGGGTCGCGGAGGGACGCCGTGTCGGTGCCGTCCTCGCGAGCCACGAGGCCGGTTACGAGGACGCCAAGGCCCGACTGCAGACCCTCACTCGCAACTTCGATGTCGACCTCGAGACGCCGCCGACCGACCACCCGACCTTCATTTCGGGTCGAACCGCAGCGGTCGTCATCGACGGCGAGGAGGTCGGCGTGATCGGCGAGGTCCATCCGAAGGTGCTCGTCGAGCACGACCTCGAGGTGCCGGTATCGGCGTTCGAGTTCGACCTCGAGGCGCTGCGCTAATCGGCTCGAGTCGAGAGGAAGTCGAGTTCTCTCGAGTTAGAGAGGCAGTCTGCGGTCGCGGTCCAGCATGTTGTACCGCGAGCGAAGCCGAAGGCTGAGCGAGCGGCTCTTTTTGGTCCAGATTTTTGCGCCTAACGCGAAACCTTCGGTTCCGCGAACCGTGCGAACGGGCGCTTCGCGCCCGTGAGCAGAGAGTGGTTCGCTCGCGGAGCGAGCGAATCCCGAGGCGTAAAAAGGTGGGTCTTAGAACTCGTGTTCGACGTCGTCCTCGTTGGCTTTCTGGATGATTATCTTGCCGTCCCGGACCCGGACGAAGACCTCGTCGCCGATATCCATGCCCGCGACCTCGAGTTCGTCCTCGTGGAGGTTGAGGTGGACGTTGTGGTAGTTACCGTCGTCGTCTTTCGCACCGCTTGGACTCAGCTTCTTTTTCCGTACCATCGCGGGATTCTATTCCGAACTTCGCTGTAGGATATACTTAAGTGTTTTCGACGGCTCGGCGAATGACCGTGTTACGCACGCAACGAGCGAACAACGACGGCACGGCGACCGGATCCGGGGTGTCGATATTGCGGTGAAATGGTGTACGCTACTTACTTAAAGATACTGGCGCAGTCGGTCGGTTTTTGGGGATATCTTTATGTCGGATCGTGTGCTTGACTGACATGGAGGCGATAATCATGGTACGCGAAGACGGTAAACGAAACTTTGCACTGCGCGAATCACCCGACGACGAGTCGAGTGTCTTCTCGGGAAACACACCTCGACAGGCTGCACTCAAGGCGGCCAGACGGCTCGAGCCCGGCTCGAGCGAGGAGGCGGCGGACCGCGTCGAACTCAAACTTCGCGAGAAGGGGACGGACAAGGTACACATCTACGACGGCTGGGCGTGGGAGGAGACGGCTCCCGACGACAAGCCCGACTGGATGCCCGACGAGATTACGGAAGCGAACGTCTCGAAGAAGGGAATCGAGCACCTCGACGAGTAAGCCGTCCGATCGGTAGTTTTCTCCGGTGTGACAGCGACAGGAGCGGCGTCGGTAGGTCGGAGAGAGTGTGCTGCCGCGTATCATGTGGATCGCCTCGGGGGCAAGTCATTCGAGAATCTTCGATTTCCGAACGACCCGAGGGGGGTCGTCCAGCCCGCTTGTGAGCCGACGAATCCGGTTTGGCGAGAGAACCGAACGAACGACGATGCGCACCGAATAGATAGTTGTGTATTTTCACAATACTCCCAGAATAAGCCACTTGTCTGGAAATTAAATGCCATAATACAGGGCGTCTTTGTTAGAGCACTGCCGTACAGTTGGGTATATTCTAATAAGTGGATTTATACGGGAGTTGCCAAACAACTCGAGTGAGCTATGTTGAAAAACATCGAAGAAGTCCGAAAAATATGGGGCGAGATCGATGAAAGTTCGGACATCAATAACACGTTTGTTCCCCCTTCCGCAATGGAAGCGAGGAAGTTCGAGTGTACTACTTGTAGCTTCAGTCGGGGTGAACAGTCGTGATCACGATGACCAAGTGGCGGACGCTGGTGTTAGCAACGATCGGGTTCAACTTCTCGTTCCTGATCTGGTTCTCTTTCGCGCCGTTCACGGGGCCGATGGCCGAGGAGTTCGGCCTCTCGCTCGCGGAGATCGGGATCCTCGCGAGCGCGGCGATCTGGCTTGCGCCGTTCGGTCGCATTCTGACCGGCTGGCTCTCCGATCGCTGGGGCGCGCCGACGGTGTTCGCCATCGTGTTAACGTACGTTGGCATCTTCTCCATCGCGTCGGCGTTCGCTCAGTCCTACGCCGTCTTCTTCGTCGAGCGGCTGATCGTCGCGACTGCGGGAATCACCTTCGTCATCGGGATCCAGCACGTCTCCGAGTGGTTCGACGAGGAGCAACTGGGAACTGCAGAGGGAATCTACGCCGGCGTCGGCAACGCCGGTGCCGCCGGCGGTGCGCTCATCCTCCCGCGCGTGTTCACCGAGAACTGGAGCGGTCCGATCTTCGAGACGAGTTGGCGAGCGGCCTTCTTCTACACCGGGATCGTCTCGATCCTGCTAGCGATCGTCTACTACACGATCGGCGAGGCCGCCAAGAGCGACGCGAAACGAGAGGCGACCAAGTCGACTGCGAACCTCAAAGATTGGCTCTACACCGCCACCCGCTACGGAACGGTCGTGCTCGCGCTGGCGTACGTGATGAGCTTCGGCCTCGAGCTCTCGATGAACGGCTGGCTGGCGACGTACTACCGGGAAGGGTTCAACACGAACAACCTCGTGCTCGCCAGTACGTTCGCCGCGACGTTCTCCGTCGCAGCCGGCCTGCTTCGGCCGATCGGCGGCTACGTCAGCGACCTGCTCGCCCGCACGGAGAAGAACATCCTGCCGATCTTCACGGGTCGCTACCGCGAGCAGTGGACGTTCGTCTCGCTGTGTTTCATCGTGCTCGCGATGGTCGGGATGACGCTGGCTGGCCTGACCGGCCAGGTGCTGCTGGCCGTCGCGGCCGGCTTCATCGTCGGCATGGGCTGTGCGTTCGCCGAGGGCGCGATCTTCGCACAGGTGCCGGCGATGTTCCCGAACAGTTCCGGTGCCGTCGCCGGTGTCGTCGGGGGCGTCGGCACGGTCGGCGGAATCGTCTACCCGCTCGTCTACGCCGCACCGATGATGCCGAGCCTCCACACCGGCTACTCCGTCGTCGCGGCCACGATGATCCCCATCCTGTTGCTGTGCGCGTGGGTCTTCCAGCCGCGCCTCGCCGAACGGGCGACCGAAGACGGCTTTCTGGCCTCGAGCGGCGGGAGCGGTACCTCCGGGGCACCGATCGACGACTGAGTGCTGAGAAACCGTCATTGACCGGCCCCGAGAACCCGACGGTCTTTTGGCCCGTAGCCTGCTATCGGCGGGTATGACTGCAGTGACGCTGGGACCCGAAGGAACCTACTCACACCGGGCGACGAACGCGATCGCCGACGGCGACGAGATCGACTTCCGCCAGTCGGTCACGGCGATCGTCGACGCCGTCGCCGCGGGCGAATACGACCGCGGCGTCATTCCCATCGAGAACAGCATCGAGGGCTCCGTGACGGAGAGCCTCGACGCCATCGCGGACTACGACATCGCCGTCGTCCGCGAGATCGTCACGCCGATCCGCCACGCCCTGCTCGCGCAGGGCCCCGAGTTCGACACCGTCGCCAGCCACTCGCAGGCGCTGGCGCAGTGTCGCACCTACCTCGAGCGCGAGTACCCCGACGCCACGCTCGAGGCCGTCGCGAGCACCGCTCAGGGCGTCGACTTCGCCCGCGACGATCCCTCGGTCGCAGGTATCGGCCACCCGGCCCTCGGCGGCGACGAACTCGAGGTGCTGGCCGAGGACATTCAGGACCAGGACTCGAACGCAACGCGCTTCTTGGCGATCGCACCCGCTGCGGAGCGCTCGACGGGCGGCGGCAAGACCTCGCTGGTGGTCTACCCGAACGCGAACTATCCCGGTTTGCTGCTCGAGTTGCTCGAGCCGTTCGCCGATCGAGACATCAACCTGACCCGCGTCGAGTCCCGGCCGAGCGGGGAGCGCTTAGGCGACTACGTCTTCCACGTCGACTTCGAGGCCGGGCTCTACGAGGCGCGGACGCAGGAGGCGATCGAGGATCTCGAAGAACTGGCCGAGAACGGCTGGGTCCGGCGGCTGGGCTCGTACGATACGGAACACGTCGTCGAGTAACGGCCTCGCGACTCGAGCGACGGAAAAGGAGAGAACTCGATTACTCGATCATCGGATCGCTCTCCGGACGGAACCACGCACGAATGCGGTCAGTGTAGGAGCCGATTCCGAGTCCCGCGACGAACGAGAGGAGTGCCGGACCGAGGATCCACAGGAGGTCGGGGTGCTCTGCACCAGTGTGAAGCACGATATCTTCCATACGTGATCGTACTCGCAAGGGGGGTATAATACGAGTGATGTGGGCAGAAATGACCGAGATCGGCACCGGATTACAAGCTCGTTCCGGCTGATCTCGTGTACCTGTTCACTCGAAACGGAGACGTTCGCTCGTACCGCCGAAGGGAAAGTATCGGTCGCTCGAGCGAGAATCGTCCGACCGGACCACAAACTGTTTTTTCGCGTCCCACGCTACCACGAGTATGCCACTCGCTGCAGGCGACGACGCGCCGACCGTGACCGCACGCAATCAGGACGGCGAGGAGGTCTCGCCAGCGTTCGAGGAACCGACGGTCGTCTACTTCTACCCGAAAGACGACACGCCGGGGTGTACGGTCGAGGCGAACCAGTTCCAGCGCGAGCGCGAGACCTATCGCGACGCCGGCGTCGATGTCTACGGCGTCTCGGTCGACGACGTCGACTCCCACCGGTCCTTTTCCGAGTCGGAGGGCCTCGAGTTCGACCTGCTGGCCGATCCCGACGCCGAGATCGCCGACGCGTTCGATGTCGAACGGCGCGACAGCGGCGTAACCACCCGGACGACGTTTGTGCTGGCCGACGGCGAAGTACAGGCGGTCTACGAGGGCGTCGACCCCGACGGTCACGCACGCGATGTCTTGCTTGACGCGCTCGACGACGGGCTCGTCACGCTTCCCGAGTGACGCGTTCGATCTCCGAAACGCGAGCCGCCGTCGAGCGCCCTGCCTTCTGTCGTCGCACTGCGGGCAGAATTTATCCCGGTCGGGCCCCTACACTTGAGTATGCGACGCAATCCGTTCGACGATATCGAGGAGATGCTCGACCGCGTGAGCCGACAGGTCGAAGAGGGCATGAGCGCAGGCGGACTACAGGTCCCCGGCTCGGTGCCGGTCGACGTCGCCGACACTGACGAGCAATACGTCGTGACGGCCGACCTCCCCGGCTACGAGACCGACGACATCGAACTGACGCTCTCGGACGGGACGCTGCGCCTCGAGGCCAATCGGACCGACGAGGAGGAGTATCCCAAGGGCAAATACCTCCGGCGCGAGCGGACCGAAACGTCGGCGAGTCGCCGGATCCGCCTGCCGGAGCCGGTCGACGAGGAGTCGGTGGCCGCCGGCTTCGAGAACGGCGTGCTGACGGTCCGACTGCCGAAGGTCTCGGGAAGCGGGGACTCGAAACAGATCGACATCGAGTAGCTGGCGCTGGAGCCCCTCAAAGCCGCCCGGCGTTCGGTCGTAGACCGGGGTCACCGACCGACGCAGTGACGCGACCGCGCGACGGCGTCCGCGCGGTCACCTGTCGGCCCGTCACCGTGATCGGTCGTTTCCGGGCAGTTATTATGTCTCGATAATAACAACTCCGTCATGGTCCAAGTGGTCGCACTCGTCTTCGCGGGGATCTTTCTCCTGTTCGGCGGTATCGTGCTGTCTCGAGCCGGTGAACTCGGTGACCGAAGCGAAACGATCAGCGAACTCGCGTCGGCGGGCGACGAGCCGGTCGAGCCGGGCGGCGAAGCCACCGTAAGCGGTCCGGTCCACGTCCTCGAGCCGACGTCGCCGACGCGGACCGGCCCCCAGCCGAACGGGGGCGACTCGGCCGCCCTCTGGGCGTGGCGCGTCCGCCGGAAGGAGAACGCACCGAACGGCACCCGGTGGCGGACCGCCGAGGCCGAACTCGCGATCGGCGAGTTCGCCATCGATCACAGCTGGGACCGCGTCCGCGTGGACGCGACGACGCTGGCGCCCGACGCGGACGACGACCCCTTCGACTCGCCGGAACTGTTTCTGGGCGAGCCGGAGACGGAGTCCTATCTCGGGGACCTCGGCCCGGTCAATCGCTTCCTCGAGCGGACGGGATTGGCGAGCGAGGACGGCGTCATTAGTGATCTGGAGTTTACGGTCAACGTCGGCGGGAAGACCACCATGCCCGACAAGTATCAGGCGACCGTGGTCCGAGACGCCGACGAGCTAGTAGTTCGGGGCGAGCTAACCGAGACGGCCGACGGATACGTCCTGCGAGGGACCGAGGAGACGCCGCTCATCATCGCGACCGGGAGCCTCGAAGACCAGCGCGAGCAGGTTCGCTCGTCGGTCCGGCTCCGTCGGGCGGGCGGCGGGGTATTCGTCGGTATCGGCCTGCTTGTCGCGGTTCTCGCCGTCCTCTAAACTCAATCGCGATTCCGCTGCCGACGCTAGTACCAGGCCCCGCCCGACGAGACGTTGATGTCCTGGCCCGTGACGTGCCGTGAGTCCGCGCTCGCGAGGTGGACAGCCATGTCGGCGACCTCCGCGGGCGGGACCAGTTCGTCGATCATGAGACTCTCGAGGACCTCTCCCTCGACCGCCTCCGCGGAGACGCCCGCCGCCTCGGCCTGTCGCTCGAAGACGCCGCGGATTCGCTCGCCCTCGACCGGGCCGGGACAGATCGCGTTGACGGTGACGCCGTCGTCGCCGAACTCGGCCGCCAGCGCGCGAGTCACCCCGATCAGACCCATCTTCGAGGCAGCGTACGGGCCTCGGTTGGCGTAGGGCCGCTTGCCGCCGATCGAGGAGATGTTGATGACGCTTCCCTGCTCGGACTCGCGCAGGTGCGGGGCCGCTTCCCGCGTGACGCGAGCCACGCCGACGACGTTGACGTCGAGAGTCTCGATCCACTCGCCGTCGGTCGTCTCCTCGAGCGGCGCGGTGGGGCCGGCGATCCCCGCGTTGTTCACGAGACAATCTAGCCCGCCGAAGGTGTCGACGGTCTCGCCGATCGCATCGGCGACCGATTCGGGATCGGTTACGTCGGTCTCGATCGCCAGCGTTCGGTCCGGGGCGTCGATCTGGGCTGCAGTTTCGTAGATGCCGTCGCTCCTGGCCGCGAGCACGACGTTCGCACCCTCGTCGGCAAACGCGGTGGCGATTTCGCGACCGAGTCCCTGACTCGCACCCGTGACGAAGATGGTGGAATCTGCTACCATACCTCGGGGTGTGGTGGGACGAGAATAAAACCGCTTGCCTCCCGGAACCGGTCGGGACCGAGCGTTCGGTACGGCTCGAGGGGCATTCTCCGGGACCGTTCGACGAGGCCGTTCGACGGCCCGACGGGGTACGGTATGGAAAGCTATAGGACGGCGTCCCCTCCTAGACGTATATAAGCAAATGAGCGACGCGGGATACGACCACGCGACGGTCGAACGGCGCTGGCAGGAGGCGTGGGACGAGGCGGACGTCTATCGGACGCCCGACGACGTCGAGGATCCGACGTACGTCCTCGGAATGTACCCGTATCCGTCGGGCAAACTCCACATGGGACACGTTCGCAACTACACGATTACGGACGCGTATGCTCGGTATCGCCGGATGCGCGGCGACGATGTCCTCCATCCGATGGGCTGGGACGCGTTCGGTCTCCCCGCGGAGAACGCGGCCAAAGAGCGCGACACGAATCCCCGCGACTGGACGTTCGACTGCATCGAGACCATGACCGAACAGATGGAGTCGATGGGCTTTGGCTACGACTGGGAGCGGGAGATCGCCACCTGCACGCCCGAATACTACCAGTGGAACCAGTGGCTCTTCGAGCGGTTCCACGAGGAGGGGCTCGTCGAGCGCCGCGACGCCGAGGTCAACTGGTGTCCCCACTGCGAGACCGTCCTCGCCGACGAGCAGGTCGAGGGCGAGGCGGAACTCTGCTGGCGCTGTGACACGCCCGTCGAACAGCGCGAACTCGAGCAGTGGTTCCTGAAGATCACCGAGTACGCCGACGAGTTACTGGAAGCGATCGACGACCTCGAGGGGTGGCCCAACTCGGTCCGCCAGATGCAGCGCAACTGGATCGGTCGGCAGTACGGGACGGAACTGGACTTCGAAATCGGGGAATACGGACCGGTTGAAGCGTTCACGACCCGCGTCGACACCATCCACGGGGCGACGTTCTTCGCGCTCGCGCCAGACCACCCGATCAGCGAGGAACTGGCCGAAGAGAACGGCGACGTCCGTCACTTCATCGAGGAGGAGGCCGCCCCGGACGGTGACGAACCCAATGGCGTCGAGACGGGACTGACCGCGACGAATCCCGTCACCGGCGAGGAGATCCCGGTCTACGTCGCCGATTTCGTCCTCTCAGACGTCGGGACCGGCGCGCTGATGGCCGTCCCGGCCCACGACGAGCGCGACCATGCCTTCGCCGAGAAAAAGGGCATCGAGATCAGGCCCGTCATCGCACCCGAACCGGACGACTGGGACGGTGAGACGGTTCCCGACGCACCCGACGTGAGCGAGGAAGCGTATACCGACGACGGCGTCCTGATCGACTCCGGCGAGTACTCGGGCCTCGAGAGCGAGACGGCCCGCGAGCGACTCACCGAGGAGATCGAGAGCGCCGAGGAGGCCACGCAGTACCAGCTGCGCGACTGGGGTATCTCCCGGCAGCGCTACTGGGGCACCCCGATTCCGGTGATCCACTGCGACAACTGTGGCCCCGTCACGGTCCCCGAGGAGGACCTGCCCGTCGAGTTGCCGGAGTTCATCAACACCACCGGAAACCCGCTGGACGCCGCCGAGGAGTGGAAACAGACGACCTGTCCCGACTGTGGCGGAGACGCCACCCGCGAGACGGACACGATGGACACCTTCGTCGACTCCTCGTGGTACTTCCTGCGGTACGTCTCGCCGGGCCTCGAGGACGCACCCTTCGACCTGGAGCAGGCCAACGACTGGATGCCCGTCGATCAGTACGTCGGCGGCATCGAACACGCCGTGATGCATCTGCTCTACTCGCGCTTTTTCACGAAGGTGCTCGCCGACCACGAGGGGTTAGCGCACCGCGAGCCGTTCACGAACCTGCTCGCACAGGGGATGGTCCAGCTCGAGGGCGAGAAGATGTCCAAATCGAAGGGGAACGTCGTCTCGCCCCAGCGGATCGTCGAGGAGTACGGAGCCGACACCGCGCGGCTGTTCATGATGCAGGCCGCCCAGCCCGAGCGCGATTTCGACTGGAGCGAGGAGGGCGTCCAGTCGACCTACGCCTTCCTCGATCGGCTGAAGGGGATGGTCGAACAGTACGTGACGAACGAACCGGACGGCGACGACGACGCCGTTGCGAGCTACGTCGACGCGGAGATCGACGCGACGATCGCCATCGCCAGCGACGAGTACGACGACCTGACGTTCAACAAGGCGCTGCGCGAAACGCAGGATCTGACGCGGACGCTGCGACAATACGCCAATCACACCGAACCCAACGCCGAGATCTACGAGCGCGGGCTGTCGGCCGTCGTCCGACTGCTCTCGCCGGTCGCACCGCACATCGCGGAAGAGCTGTACGACGAACTGGGCGGCGAGGGATTCGTCGCCGAGGCCGAATGGCCGACCGCCGATGTCGACCGCGACTACGTCGCCAAGCGCCGTCGGCTGGTCGCGAACACTCGTGAGGATATCCGCGACATCGTCGAGGTCGCCGGGATCGAGGACCCGCAGGCGATCGACGTCGTTGTCGCCCCCGACTGGAAGTACGATGCCCTCGAGATCGCGATCGAAAGCGACGCCGACAACCTGATCGGCGAACTCATGGGCGAGGCCCACATCCGCGAGCAGGGCGACGCCGCGGCCGACTACGGGCAGGACCTCCAGGCCGAACGCGAGGCGCTCTCGATGACGCTCGGGCCGGACGACGAACATGCGGCGCTCGAGTCCGCCGCGTGGCTGATCGAACGCGAGTTCGACGCCCCGGTTCGCGTCGTTCTCGCCGACGAGGCCGACGACGACGTGCTCACGAACGCCGAGCCCGGTCGACCGGCCATCGAAATAGACGACTGAACCTCCCCAGTGATCACCGGCACGTAAATCGATCGCGCCGTCCGCGGAGCGTTTCGGGTCATTCGCCGATATTGCGGTCGGCTTTCCGCCCTACACCACCCAATTGGGTATAATTCATATTTATTTGAGTAGTCGTTCGGCTAAACCAAATGCCGGAAATAACGTCTATAGAACTGATTCTCACGGAATAGTGTATGACTATCATTCTCGACAATCAGTTCAACCAATACATTCAATTGGGATGGGTAAACATTGTTAAAGAAGACATCGGGTAGCGTCGCGCCGCCCGACGAATCAACGAGACACTATGGCATTCGAGGACTATCTCCCTGATCGGCTCAGAGAAACGTACAGTGTAAAGATCGGTCTCATATTCTTGCTCGTCGTCCTGATGACGGTTCTGGTTTCCGCGCTCTTTTTGGGCCACGTCTCCGGTACGGTCGGCCCGGCGGCGGAAGACCACTTCAGCGATCGAACAGCGGACCGAAGCGACGTCGCAGCGGCCTGGCTCGAGACGAACGCCGAAACGGCGAGCGGGCTGGCCGCGGATGCCACCGTCCAGGAGGGAACCAACGCTGAGATCAGCGAACGGCTCGCGACGGCCCAGTCGACGCGTGGGGACCGAATCAGCGAAGTCCACTATCTCGGCGGCGACGGCGAGGTGCTCGCGAGTAGTGCGGACGGCGCGGTCGGTGAGAACTTCTTCGAAACGGCCGGCGTCGAGGGTGCAAGCGACGGACCCAGCGCCGCCCACGACGCAGTCGCGAGCGACGAGTCGGTGCTGTCGTTCGTCGCCGCCGTCGACGGCGGATCGGACCGCTACGTCGCCGTTTCCGCCCCCGTGAGCGCGTTCGGGTCAACCCTCGAGACCGCAGACGACCGGCGGACGATCGTCACCGACGCGAACGGCGAGCCGATCGCGTCGGTCGGCGAGGCGGCGACGGTCGGCGATGACGCCGTCCTCGCCGCCGCTTCGCCGGACGGAGACGGCGTCGCGACCGGAACACCCGAGGACTCCGACACGGAGTTCGCGGCCACGTCGGCGACGGTCGACGCCGACGGCGAATCGCTGACGGTCAGGAGCTACGATACCGCGACGGCCGTCTACGGCCCACAGCAGACCGCGACGTCGTCGTTACTCGCCTTGCTGCTGGTCGTCGTCCTCCACCTCGGCCTCGTCGGGATCGTCCTCGGCGGGAACATCTCGCTGAACCTCCGGCAGCTCGCCGGCAAAGCCGAACGGATGGGTGACGGCGACCTCGACGTCGGGTTCGAGACTGACCGGATCGACGAGGTCGGATCGCTCTACGGCTCCTTTGCGTCGATGCGAGACTCGCTTCAAGAGACGCTATCGGACCTCGAGGACCAGCGCGAACGCGCCCGCGAAGCACAGCGCACGACCGAAGAGCGAAACCGCGAGCTCGAGGCCGAAGCCGAGCGCTACAGCGAGGTCATGGCGACGTGTGCCGACGGTGACCTCCAGCGGCGTCTCGAGCCTGAGACGGACCACGAGGCGATGGTCTCGATCGCCGAGGCGTTCAACAAGATGATCGCCGATCTGGAGGAGACGGTCGCCCAGGTCAAGACGATCTCCGCGGAGGTCGCGCGGACGAGTACGGAGGTCCAGACCAGCTCCGACGAGATCCGGCGGGCGAGCGAGGAGGTCAGCACGTCGGTCCAGGAGATCTCCGACGGCTCCGCATCGCAGGCCGAGGACCTGTCGATGGCGTCGACCGAGGTCAAGGAAATGTCCGCGACCGTCGAGGAGGTCGCCGCCGCGACGAGTACCATCGCCGAGCAGTCCAGTCAGGTCGACGAACTGGCGACCGACGGCCAGCGGGCGGCCACCGAGACGACGGCGGAGATGCACGCGGCCAGCGACCAGACGGAAGCCGTCGCCGAGACGATCCGGTCGCTGGACGAGGAGGCCGAGCAGATCCAAGAGATCGTCGAACTGATCGACGAGATCGCCGGCCAGACCAACATGCTCGCATTGAACGCGGCCATCGAGTCCGCGCGATCCGAAAGCGCCTCGAGCGATAGCGGCGGCTTCCAGGCCGTCGCGGACGAGGTCAAGGAACTCGCAGCTGAGACCCAGACGGCGGTCGACGACGTCGAAACTATGATCGAATCGATACAGCAGCGCGCGACGAAGAGTGCCAGGCAGATCGAGGCGGCCGAATCGACGATCGGGTCGGCGACCGAACAGGTCGACTCGCTCTCGGACAGACTCGACCGGATCGCCACGGAGATCGAACAGGTGACGATCGGCGTCCAGGAGATCGATCAGGCGACCGACGAACAGGCTGGGTCCGCCGAAGAGCTGGCGACGATCGTCCAAGACGTCGCGAGCGTCGCCGACGAGACGACATCGCAGGCCCAGCAGGTCGCCGCCGCCGCCGAAGAGACCACTGCGACGATCGCCGACGTCTCCGCCGAGGCGACGCGGCTCGACGAACGGGCGGCGAACCTCGCCGACGCCGTCGACGAGTTCACCGTTTCCGCAGGGGCCGATCCGACCGCGACCCCGGCGGGACAGGGAGGTGACAGCCGATGATCCCCGAACTCCAACTCTATCGGATCGCCTTCTACGCCATGGTTGCCGCAACCGTCGGCTTCCTCGTCTGGATCGCACGAATGCCGGCCGGGAAGCGACGGTACTACCTGCCCGTCCCGATCATCTGCGGGACGCTCGCGCTCGCCAACTTCGGAATGTCGATCGAGCTGTTCAGAATCACGACGGCGGGAGGCGATCCGATTCCGATGACCCGGTACGTCGACTACACGATCGTGACGCCGATCATGGTCATCGTCGCCGGGCTGATCGCCGGCGCGACGCGACGACAACTGGCTGCAGCCGCCGTTCTGAGCGTGGCGTGGGTCGGTTCGACGACGGCCCGCTATCTCCTCGAGCCCCCGTTGAACGCGGCGGCCGGGATCGTCACGATCGTCTCCCTCGTGGCGATCGTTTACCTGATGGTGTGGCCGCTCACGAAGCGCTCCGCAGCCCAAAGCGGCGAGCGCGTCCTGCTCTACGGGAAGCTCCGGAACTTGCTCCTGTTGCTCTGGGTGTTCTATCTGATCATGGGGTTCGTCTCGCGACAGGGCCTCGGACTGCTCGACGCGTTCGGCGGTATCTTCGTCGTGTCCTACCTCGACATCCTCGCCCGGATCGGGTTCGGCGTGCTGGTGTTACGAGCGACCGACGCCACCGATCAGGTGATCGAGAGTCTCAGATCGTCGGACGCGGGTGACGACGGCTCGGACGGCGTCACACTCGAGAGATCCGACGACACAGCGGTCGATCCGGCTGACTGACGCAAGCGCCACGGTTCGGTGTCAGATGGCGGCCCTGTCCGCGGGGCAACGGGCAAACCGCCATCGGATTTGACAGCATCCTATCTAGTATTTACGTCGCCCCGTCGTCGGGTAGTGACAGTACCTGTTGGTTCCGAGGATGACTGCACAACGCACGGATCCGTTTCGATGGACGTTCGCAAGAGGATCGTCGCCGACCGCACCGCACGTCGCCTCGATGACCTGGCGCCACGGACTGCTCGCTCACTGGCCGGTCGATCCGGACGAACTTCGACCGCACGTCCCCGGTCAACTGACTCTCGAGACGCGGGACGGCCGCGCTTGGCTGAGCGTGCTCCCGTTCGTGCTGACGAACGTGGGTCTCCGCGGGACGCCGTCGATCACTCGGCTGGCGTTTCCGGTACTCACCGTCCGGACATACGTCCGTTATCGGGGCGACCCCGGCGTCTTTTTCTTCAGTATCGATCTCGACAGGTCGCCGATCGCGACGATGATCGGTCGAACGACGAGATTGCCCATCTCCGACGCGAACATTCGAGTTGGAGCCACCGAAGAGAACCACGTTGCCTTCGCGAGCGAGCGCCGGCGGACGGACAGTGACACACCCGCTCGATTCGCCGCGACCTACCGTCCCGACGGCGAGATCCGGACCGCCGAACCGGACATGCTCGAGCACTGGCTCACCGCCCGTCGGCGGTTCTACACGCCAACCGCCAGCGGCGTGCTGGCCGGCGAGGTCGCACACGATCCGTGGCCGCTCCAGCCCGCCGAGGTGACGATCCACGAGAACACGATGCTCGAGGCCAACGGCCTGCCAAGCACGACCGACGACCCGGTCGTCCACTACGCCGACGAGCTTTCGATGACCGGCTCGATTCTGCGACGACTGCGTGGCACGTGAGTATTGCGAGCGGCCATCAATGAATCGAGACGCGCCCGCAGTTCGGTCGGCTGCCAGCTCACGCGAGTGCAGTAAGTGAGCGAGCGGAACAACTGAAACGAGTTACACGCCGATCGGACAGTCCGCGGTTCTCGCTCACTGCGTTCGCTCACGGCTCGCTTTGCTCACCGTTCGCATCTCCGCGGTTCTCGCTCACTGCGTTCGCTCCGAACCGCGCTCCCGTCGTGCGATCGGGTATGAAGTGACTGTCAGTGGCTACGATAGCAGTCTTACGGGCTGTATCGCTGCTTTACCTCGTCCAGCTCCGGCTCGATCTCCGTGGCGCTTCCGGACGCCTCCACGGCGCTCTTCGCGTCTTTCAGTCCGTAGCCGGTAACGACGGCGAGTACCGATTCGTCTTCGTCGATGATCCCCTCCGATAGCGCCTTTCGAATCCCCGCGATGGGGGCCGCCCCGGCGGGTTCGGCGTAGATTCCCTCGGTGCTGCCGAGCGTCTTCTCCCCGCGGAGAATTTCGTCGTCACTGACCACTACGGATGTACCGCCGCTCTCGTTCAGTGCTTTCACCGCCTTCAGCGTATTGCGCGGACGACCGACTGCGATGCTATCTGCGAGCGTGTTCGCGACGTCGTCGGTCGAGTCGTGTTCGTGGTACGCGTCGTGGATGGCCCTCGCACCTTCGGCCTGAACGCCGAGCATTTTCGGCGCTTCGTCGACGAACCCGAGATCGCGAAATTCGCGAAACCCCTTCCAGCCGCCGTAGATCGTACAGCCGTCTCCCATCGAGAACACCAACCAATCCGGCACGTCGCCCCGCGTTTGCTCGGCGAGTTCGTGACCGACGGTTCGCTTGCCCTCGACCTGAAACGGGTTGATCGCAGCGTTGCGGTTGTACCAGCCGAACTCCTCGGTTACCTCCATACTGAGATCGTAGGCCTCGTCGTAACTCCCCCGGACGGCGAGTACGTCCGCACCGTAGACCAGCGGTTGTGCGAGTTTCCCTTCCGGCGCATCGCCCGGAACGAAGATCCGACAGTCGAGTCCGCCCCGGGCAGCGTACCCGGCGAGCGACGCCGCGGCGTTGCCGGTCGACGCGCACGTAACGACGTCACGGCCAGCATGGGTCGCCTTCGTCACCGAAACGCTGGTCGCGCGGTCCTTCAGAACGCCCGTCGGATTTCGTCCGTCGTCTTTTACCCGCATCTCGACACCCAGTTCGTCGCTGAGGCGCGGCGTATCGTAGAGGTCCGTTCCACCCTCCCGCAACGTCACCGGCTCCGCGTCCTCCTCGACCGGGAGGAACGCCCGATACTTCCACTGATCACGGATATTCCCGTCGAGGGGTTCGTCAAAGCGTTCGCGGACGACGTCGTAGTCGTACTGCACCTCGAGTATGCCCTGAACACCCGGATGGTTCGAACAGGTGTAGACGATTTGTTCGGGGTCGTACGTTTCGCCACAGAGCGTACATTCGAGCGTCCGTACGTGTTCCATCGCTGTGTCAAGACAGGAGAGAGAGCAAGTAGAAGTTACTCCCTCCCGTCCGAGAACAGTGTCGGTCCGGCGGATGGACGCTTCGTCGAGCAAGTCCGTCCTGACTGGAGTGTCTGAACGGCGACCGGCAATTCGATCGGCGGACAGCGGGCCGTGAAGCGACTTACGGCGATCCCTCGAAACCGACCATGTCGAACCCGTAGCCCGCACCGTCCACCGACGCCCGTTCGTAGACCACTCGCGCGGCCGCCACGTCCTGAATCGCGAGTCCGGTCGAGTCGAACACCGTGATCCCAGTCTCGCCGGTCCGCCCCGCTTTCGATCCGACCACGAGTTCGCCGATCTCACCGTGAATGTCCGCGTCGCTCAGCGTCCCCGCGCGGTAGGGGACGTTAATCTCGCCCGAGTGGGTACACTGCTCGTGGTCGTCGATAACGATCTTCGCCGCCTCGAGCAACGCATCAGCTAGCTCGTGTTTCCCCTCGGCGTCGGCCCCGATGGCGTTGACATGCGTGCGCTCGCCGACGTCCTCGAGCCCCACGATCGGCTCCTCGACCGGCGTCACGGTCGAGAGTACGTCACAGTGCCCAGCCTCCGAAATCGAGCCCCCGCAGACGTCGAAGCGATCCTCGTAGGTCTCGACGAACCGCTGGACTCGCTCGTCGTCGGGATCCGAGACGACGACCTCCTCGATCGGTCGGACCTCGCTGATCGCCTCGAGTTGGGTGTACGACTGGACACCGGCCCCGACGAGGCCGAGGCTCAAGGCGTCCTCGACGGCCAGATAGTCGGTCGCGACCGCCGCCGCAGCGCCCGTGCGTTTCATGGTGAGCGTCGTCCCGTCCATGATCGCCAGCGGAAACGCGGTCTCGGGATCGGAGTAGATCATCGTCCCCAGTACGGTCGGCAGGTCGTGATCGTCGGGGTTGTCCGGGTGGACGTTGACCCATTTCAGTCCGGCGGCGTCCCACTCGCCCGTATCGAGGTAGGCAGGCATCGACCGAAAGTCGCCGTTGTACTGCGGGAGGTCGATATAGGACTTGGTGGGCATCTGCGTCGTCCCGCGTTCGAAGGCCGCGAACGCCTGCTCGACCGCGTCGATGACATCGCCGAGGGCGGCGTGCTCGTCGACGTCGTCGCTGTCCAGAAGGATCGTGTTCATAGTGGTGAATATTGCGGGCCACTACTTAGTTCGTCAGTATCAGCCGACAAGACGTGAAACGGGCCGGCTCCCGCGGACACGATCATCTCTCGGACCGCCGCCGAACTCGAGGCAATACCGACGGACGACCCTAACGAGCCCGGCGGGACGGTCCCGGTGTGACGGCGGTCAGTCGGCAGCGAACGACACCAGGAGACTGCCGCTCCCCAGAAGCAGTAGTATGCCCCCGAGTAGCAGTACCAGTGGTGCACCCGTCCCGCTTCCAGTCACGGCGAGCGGGCCGTCCGAGAGGACCACGAGGAGTCCCCCGATGGCGATCGAAGCGAGTCCGGACTGCCGCCGGCCCATTCGTGTTAGATATGTTTCATCCACTGGCATATGAGCCTGACGGTGCCAGCCGATCCGGATCGCCATCGGTTCGATCACGGGCCCGGGTTCGGCAGCGCGGACGAGGGCGATTAGTCCCCCTCGTCGACGGATCACCGTCGCGCTCGAAGCAGCAGGATGCTGGTCCGATATGACTCGAGTCGTTCGCCGTCGCCGGCGTCCTGAAAGTCGAACGCTTCCTCGAGCGCTGCCGGCGCGTCCGATAGCAGCAGACGGATCTCCCGCCGATGGTCGGCCGGCACGTCCATCCGATCGAGCCAGGCGTCGACCTCGAGTCGACGACTTGCCTCGCGGTCGGTTTCGACCGTCAGATCGGTTTCCTCGAACAGTTCGAGCCAGCGCGTTCGGGAGTAGGTCTCGACGTGACCCGAATCACGAAGCCGCTCGATCCGATTCACGTACGCTGCCAGTTCGGGATCGTTCGGGACACAGAGGTCCTCGAGCGCGAAGACGCCGCCCGGTTCGAGGACGCGTTCGACCTCCGCGAGGAAGGCAGCGGGGTCCGGAAAGTGGTGCGCGGCGAAGCGGCAGGTGACAGCGTCGAACCGGTCAGCGGCGAACGGCAACCGCTCGGCGTCGACTGCCACGCCCTCGATGCGAGGATACTCAGTCGTCGCCGTCCGGACCATCTCCGGCGAGAGGTCCGCTGCGACGACCCTCGAAACACCCGTCTCGGCGAGCGCACCGGCTACGTGTCCCGCACCGGTCGCCACGTCGAGCGTATACGTCGCGTCCTGACACCAGTCGACGAGTTGGTCAAGGTCGGTCCCCTCCTTGAGAACT
>Ga0306890_100127_pt1 | contig 31787 bp, 47 predicted proteins | sample AntDeeMetagen192_FD_190449 | JGI IMG/M metagenome (GOLD analysis project Ga0306890, IMG submission 190449) | Saline lake microbial communities from Deep lake, Antarctica - Metagenome #192 (v2) (version 2) | ecosystem: Environmental > Aquatic > Non-marine Saline and Alkaline > Saline | place...
ACTGATCTCGAGGCTGTCTGATGGTCCAGCGGACTTATGCAATCCCCGCCCAGGGGGCGGGACACTTCGAGCTGATGGGGCGATCGAGGCGTCCGGCGCCATGCGCCTGGACGTGCCCGAAGGCATCCTGAACACCGGAAAGGATTCGGCCAACGACCACGGGCAGTGGCGTGGGGGCGATTTCCGCACCTCCTTTGTAGGCGGCAACTGGGACGACGGCGCCGAGGCCGGCGCCCGCTGCGTGGACGTGAACAACAACCCGTGGAATGTGAATAGCAATGCCGGGTTGCGGGCCGCCTGCGATTCTCTGTGATCTGCTTTCTGAAGATCTGTTTTGCAGGGTGAGGGAGCACCACAACCGTTCGTCCTCCGCCAGAAGCTGGAGGACTTCGCGGGTTACAGGACGTGGGCGACGCACATCAAACCGCGCAAGTCCAATACCCGCCGCGCGCGGCGAAGGTGTCGGCAAGCGCGGTGCCGGAAGACGCACGGGCGAGGCTATGCTCGAGGAGGCTCGGGCGTTGTGCAGAAAGCCGCTGGGCTGATGCTCGAGAACTAGCGCAATAAGGGGTAAGCCCAATCCCTTACCCTCCGCGCCACTGCCCCCCGCTGCGTGCGCGCGTCAGCATGGTCGCAACACGCTGACCACCGCGCAGGAGCTACCATGCCGCCCGACTATCATCACGGCGTTCGCGTCATCGAGATCAACCAGGGCACCCGCCCGATCCGGACCGTCGCGACCGCGGTCATTGGCCTGGTCGCCACGGCGCCAGAGGCGGCCGCAGGGGTCGCGGCCGATGCCGAGATCACCTTCGCCGCGGCGAACACCGGGATCCTCTACACCGCCGCCGATGTCGGTACCGACGGCAACCAGATCCGCATCCGCTACACGGATCCGGGCACGGCCGACGCGGTCCTCGCGGTCACGGTCAGCGGCAACGACATCACCGTCGCCCTCGCGACCGACGCCCAGGCCGAGATCACCAGCACCGCCACCGACGTCATGGACGCGGTCAACGCCGAGGCCGACGCAATGGCCCTGGTCACCGCCACGCTGGCCGAGGGCTCGAGCGGCGCCGGCACCGTACGCGCGGTCGGCTACACCGCGCTGACGGGCGGCGAGGACGAGCCCTTCCCGCTCAACACCCCGGTGCTGGTCACCGACGTCTACGCCGCGATCGGCGACGCCGGCGACGAGGGCACTCTGCCGCGCGCACTCGACGCGATCGCCGACCAGGCCACGCCGCCTGCCGTCATCGTCCGAGTCGAGGAAGGCCAGGACGCGGAGACCACCACGGGCAACGTCATCGGCACCGTTGAGGCCGACGGCAAGAAGACCGGCATGAAGGCGCTGCTCACGGCCGAGACCAAGTTCGGCGTGAAGCCGCGCATCCTCGGCTGCCCCGAGCTGGACACGAAGAACGTCGCCGTCGAGCTGGCGGGCATTGCCCAGCAGCTGCGCGCATTCGCCTACGTCTACGCCGCCGGCGCGGCCACGAAGGAAGACGCGGCCACCTACCGCGAGAACTTCGGCCAGCGCGAGCTGATGGTGATCTGGCCCGAGTTCGTCGCCTTCGACGTCAACGCCAACACCACGCGCACCGCGCCGGCCGTCGCCCGGGCGCTCGGCATGCGGGCCAAGATCGACCAGCAGACCGGCTGGCACAAGACCATCTCCAACATCCCGGTGAACGGCGTCAGCGGCATCAGCAAGGACCTGTTCTGGGACCTGCAGGATCCCAACACCGACGCCGGCTACCTCAACGCGAACGAGGTCACCACGCTCATCAACCAGGGCGGCTTCCGCTTCTGGGGCTCGCGCACCTGCAGCATCGATCCGCTGTTCGCCTTCGAGAACTACACCCGGACCGCGCAGGTGCTCGCCGACACGATCGCCGAGGCCCACATGTGGGCCGTCGACAAGCCCCTGCACGCCTCGCTGGCGCGCGACATCATCGAGGGCATCAACGCCAAGTTCCGCGAGCTGAAGAACCTCGGCTACATCATCGACGCGACCGCTTGGTACAACGAAGAGGTGAACAGCAAGGAGACGCTCAAGAGCGGCAAGCTGTACATCGACTACGACTACACCCCGGTGCCGCCGCTGGAGAACCTGCTCTTCCAGCAGCGCATCACCGACCGCTACCTGGTCAACTTCGCTGAACGCGTCGCCGCGTAGGAGGAACGATGGCTCTCCCCAAGAAGCTCAAGCACTTCAATCTGTTCGGCGACGGCAACAACTGGCAGGGCCAGATCGCCTCGCTGACGCTGCCGACCCTCGCCCGGAACATGGAGGAGTACCGCGGCGCCGGCATGGATGCGCCGGTCGATATCGATCAGGGCATGGAGAAGCTCACGTTCGAGTGGACCACCGGCGGCCTGATCGAGGCGGTCTTCGACGGCTTCGGCGTCAGTCAGGTCAACGGCCGGATGCTGCGATTCGTCGGCTCCTACGTGGGCGACGACACCGGCTCCGTCTCGTCGGTCGAGGTCGTCGTCCGCGGCCGCCATCAGCAGATCGAGATGGGCGACGCCGAACCCGGCTCGGACAACCAGCACAGCATCACGACCACCTGCAGCTACTACAAGCTGGTGATCGACGGCGAGACCGTCATCGAGATCGACGTGCCCGGCTTCGTCTTCGTCGTCCGCGGCGAAGACCGCATGGCGGAGATCCGCAACTCGCTCGGCATCTGAGCCGAGCCGCACCGCACCTCGAGGGAGAACTGAGCGATGAGCAATACCCCCAGCGACGGCGAGAACACCGCCGCGAAGTCCACGGCCCCGGCCACCGCGGCCGCACCCGTGACCGAAGAGATCACGCTGGAGAATCCGATCCAGCGCGGCGGCACCGAGATCGCCACCCTCACCGTGCGCAAGCCCACCTCGGGCGAGCTGCGTGGCGTCTCGCTGGCGGAACTGCTGCAGATGGGGGTCGACCCGCTCACTACGGTGCTGCCGCGCATCAGCCAGCCGAGCCTCACGGCCCAGGAGGTCGCCCAGATGGACCCGGCCGACCTGGTGCAGGTCGGGGGCGCGGTGACCAATTTTTTGCTGCCGAGGTCCGCGAAGGGCGAGACCTGAGCCTGCCCGACCGCGTCGAGGAACCGATGGCGGATCTAGCCCTCGTGTTCCACTGGCGCCCGGCGGACATGGCCGACATGTCGGTGACCGAACTGACGAGCTGGCGCGAGCGCGCCCGCCGTCGCCAACCGGATCCCGGCCGGCAGCGTAAGTAGAGACCCCCCCCTGGAGTAGCCGGTGGCCCGAAACCTCGATCTCAGCGTCATCCTCAAGGGCGTCGACAAGGTCACCGGCCCGCTCAAGAACGTCACCCAGGGCTCGACCAAGACGGCCAAGGCGATCAAGGCCAGCAAGGACGAGCTGTCCGGGCTCAACTCGGCCCAGCGCAACCTCAAGTCCTTCAGCAATCTCCGCGAGAAGTCCTCCGAGGCCAGCCAAGCGCTGAGCGAGCAGCAGGAGCGCGTGGCCGAGCTCACGCGCGCCATCGAGCAGTCCGACAAACCCAGCAAGCGGATGAACGAGCGCCGCGACGCGGCGATCCGAAAAGCCCAGCGGCTGAAACGTAAGGTCAACGAACACACCGAGGCACTGGAGAAGTCGCGCCGCGAGATGCGCTCCAGCGGCCGGATCACGCGCGGCCTGGTCAATCAGATGACCCGGGGTGGTGATACCGCTCACGCAATGGCGCGTGCCGAGAAGCAGCTACAGCGCCAGATGGACCGCACCAACAAGACCATCGAGCGCCAGCAGGATCGTCTGAAGCGCCTCGGCAAGCTCAAGCAGAAGTCCATCTCGGCGCGGATCAGCGGCGGCAACTTCGCGCAGTCGGCCGGCGCGGCCGGGCGACGAGCGGGGCTCGCCGGCAGTCTGGTCGGCGGCGCCATCGCCTTCGGTGGGCACAGCTTCGCGAAACGGACCGAGAACACCCGCCAGTGGGCCGCGCGCCTCGGCGTCGCCGCCGACGAGCTCTCGCGGCTGCAGTACGCCGGGCAGCAATACGGCGTCCAGCAGCAGGCCATGATCGACGGCCTCAAGGAACTCTCGCTGCGCGCCGACGAGTTCGCGACCACCGGCAAGGGCGAATCCGCTGGCGCCTTCGAGCGGCTCGGGTTCTCCCAGAGGGCGATCGACGACGCCAAGGCGAACACCTCCGAGCTGTTCAACACGGTGATGAGCAGACTGCGCCAGGTGAAGGACGTCGCCGCGCGCCAGCGCATCGTGGACGAGATCTTCGGCGGCACGGCCGGCGAGCAGCTCACCGAGATGGCGACGGCCACGCGCAAGGAAATCCTCCGCCTCAAGCGCGAGGCCGACGCGATGGGCGTCACGCTGTCCAAGGAGGACATCAAGGCCGCGCGCGAATACACCGAGTCACTGTACGGTGCTCAGGGCGCGCTGCGCGGCGTGCACCACACCCTCGGGCGCGTGCTGGCCCCCGTGCTCACCGACGTCCTCAAGTCGCTGAAGGCGTGGATCGCGGACAACCGCGATGCCGTGCGCGAGTTCGCCAAGGAACTCGGCGGCAATCTGAAGGCGGCGGTACCGGTGCTCGTGAAACTCGCCAGCGGCGCGGCCGCGTTCGCGGGCACGCTCGCCACCGCGACGCTGTGGGCGGCCCGGCTGGTCGGCGGCATGGACAACCTGGCGATGATCGCGGGCACGCTCTTCGCCGGAAAGACCCTGCTATCGGCATTAGCGTTCCTGAAGACGCTCTGGGGGTTGGGCTCGGCCGCACTGGCCTTCGTCACCGCGTCCGGCAGCATCATCGGGGCACTCAAGGCAATCGGCATCGCCCTCGCGGCGAACCCCATCGGCATCGTCGTTGCCGCCATTGCGGCTGCCGCCACATACATCATCGCTAATTGGGGACAGGTGAAGCCGTTTTTCGTGGCCATCTGGGAGGACATAAAGGGCGCGTTCTCCGGGACCTGGGACTTCATCAAGACCCTGTTCTCCTGGAGCCCGCTCGGCATGCTCATGAAGAGCTGGAAGCCCATCATGGATTTCTTCAAGGGGCTCTGGGACATGGTCGGAGGGCTCTGGGACCAGCTATTCGGCGACGACAAGGGCGGCGCCAAGGAGAAGATGAAGAATGCCGGGCGCGCCGCGGGCCGGGCCGCCGGCGCCGCGGCGGTCGGGGCGTCCACCGCGGGCGCGCCGGCGATGGCGGCCGCCGACGTGCCCGCGGCGGTCGGGGCGTCCACCGCGGGCGCGCCGGCGATGGCGGCCGCCGACGTGCCGATCGACCGCACCCCGCGGGTGCAGGCGGAACGCCCGGCGGAACAGGGCATGTCGATCGGGCCGATCCACATCACGGTCAACCCGTCCCCCGGCATGGACGAACAGGCCATCGCGCGCAAGGTGCGCGAGGAGATCGAGAACCTCGAGCGCGAGCAGTCGGCCCGCCGCAATTCGCGCCTGCACGACGAGGAGTAACCCGCGATGATGATGGCCCTCGGGGATTTCGTGTTCGAGCTGCGCGGCGCGGCGTACTGGGATTTCGAGCGCCAGACGGAGTTCCGCCACGCCAGCCATGACCGCGTGGGCCAGCGCCCGGCGTTCCAGTACGTCGGGCCGGGCGCGGACTCGATCACGCTCTCCGGCACGCTGCTGCCGGAGTTCACGGGTGGGCGCGCCAACCTCGACGAGCTGCGCGAGATGGGCGCGACCGGCGAGCCGCGAACGCTGGTCGAGGGCTCCGGCCGCCTCTACGGCCTGTGGGTCATCCGCAACGTCCGGGAAACGAACACGGTCTTCATGCAGGACGGCCAGCCGCGCAAGATCGAGTTCTCGCTCGCGCTGGCGCGCGTCGACGATGACCGGATCGCGCAGAGCAGCGGGGGCAACCGATGACCTCGCCGCGCCCCGGGTACCGCATCGTCCTCGACGGGCAGGACATCACGCCCCGGATCAACGGGCGCCTGCAGAAGCTCTCGCTCACCGACAGCCGCGGCGACGAGGCCGACCAGCTCGACCTGACCCTGACCGACCACGACGGCCAGCTCGAGATCCCGCGCAAGGGCGTCGAGCTCGAACTGGCGATCGGCTGGGTAGCGGAGGGGTTGGTCGACCGCGGGCTCTACGTCGTCGACGAGGTCGAGCACAGCGGCACGCCGGACCAGCTCACGGTCCGCGCGCGCAGCGCGGACCTGACCGGCGACCTCGCCGCCAAGCGCTCCCACTCCTGGCACGGCCAGAGCATCGACGCGATCGTGACCACCATCGCCAAGCGCCACGGCCTGCAGCCCCGGGTCGGCGACGCCCTGGCGCCGACCGCCATCGCCCACATCGACCAGACCGAGGAGAGTGATATCTCCTTTCTCACGCGCCTCGGCGAGCGCTACGACGCGATCGCCACGGTCAAGGCCGGGCGCCTGCTGTTCATCCGCGCCGGCGAAGGGGAAACCGCCAGCGGCGCCCCCATCGAGCCCGTCACCCTCACCCGGGGTGACGGCGACAGCCACCGTTACCGCGAGCGCGACCGCGACAGCCACACCGGTGTGCGCGCCCACTGGAACGACCTCTCGTACGCCCGCAAGCGCGCGGTGATCGTCGGCAAGGAGGAGAACCTCAAGACCCTGCGCGAGACCTACGGCAGCGAGGCGGATGCCCTGGCCGCGGCGCGCAGCGAGTGGCGCCGGATCCGCCGGGGCGTCGCCAGCCTGAGCTACAACCTCGCCCGCGGCCGCGCCGACCTCTACCCCGAAACGCCCATCCGCGTGTCAGGCATCAAGCCGCCGATCGACCGGCGCGAATGGTTGACCAAGAAGGTGAGCCATTCGCTCAGCGACAGCGGCTACACGGCTTCGCTCGAGCTGGAGACGAAGGGCGGGGAGTAGCCCTCTACGACAACCGTGATCCCGCTCTGAATCCGGTCCAGATCCTCCTCTAGGCGCCGCCCAATGTTTTGAGTACTCTCGCTTGACGTGTCCATTGTTCGGCGTATACAGTGATTACGTGCTCAACAGTTTGAGCACCTTTGTAACGGGTAGGAAGACGAGCCAACCCAAAGTCAACGACGCGCCCCTAGTGGAAAGGGTCGCCACATGGAGACGGACGTATCCGGCCGGGACCACTGGCCCCGTGTAACGCCCGTAATCATAGAGAGAGAGCCCAATGAACGCCACCAAACCCCCGTCAACCCCGCAGCTAATCCCGCGCACTCCGACCGTCCCGATGATGGTCCGCCTCCCCGAGGACGTGGCGGTCCAGGTGCGCGCCCTCGCCGAGGCCGGCGACCGCACGCCCAGCCAGCAGCTGCGCCGCATGATCACGGCGGCGATCCGCGACCAAGAGGTCCGGAAATGACGCAGCCGCCGCGCCACTCGGGTCCAGAGCGTAAGGGGGACACGTCCTGATGGCATCGAGAACACCCGAGGCCAGATCTCATCCCCACTGCGTGAGCAACCTGGATGCGGCCAAGTACGCGGCCGTGCATGACTTCCCCGGTGGTGCCAGCGCCCTTGCAGCGCTCGTGGGCCTCGCGCCGTCGACCCTGTGCAACAAGGTCAATCCGAGCGTCGACACCCACCACCTCTCGCTGTCGGAGGCGGTGAAGATCCAGGCGATCACGCAGGACGGCCGCATCCTCGAGGCCGAGGCCGCGGCGCTGGGCTACGTGGCCATCCGCCTGCCCCGCGCCGGCGCGGGCTCCGACGTGGAGCTGCTCAACGCCTACGCGAAGTGGACCCGCGATATCGGCGAGACCGCCGAAGCGATCCAGACGGCGCTCGAGGGCGAGATCGACGAGGCATCCCTGGCCGCGATCCACCGGGGAAATGCACGAGGACTTTGCACGCGCGCTGGAGCTGTTCGCGCGCCTTGGCACCCCGCGGCGGCGAGCCGCGCGACGCCGACACCGGAGTAGGGAGAGAGATGCACACCCAGGGTGGAGGCCACACCAAGTGACCCGGAGCAACAACCCTCGACTGACGTGCCCGCATTGCGGCGGGTTTGCCCGAATCCGGCGCAGCAAAGGCCTGACGCCGACCATCCGAGAGGGCGTTCTGGAATGCCAGGACGCCGAATGCGGCTGGCGCGGGAATGTCATGTTCGAAATCACCCAGACGCTCTCACCGAGCCTCAAGCCGAACCCGGAAGTTCGCCTGCCCCTGTCACCGGGGCTGCGCGAGCAACTCGTGGCGGAGTCGAGCTGACCGTGAACGACGTCGCGAGAAAGTCCCGGGAGAAGGCCGAAGCCGAGCGGGCGCACAAGGCGGAGAACCTTGCCAATACCGAGCGCCTGCTGCGCTGCTCCGAAGTGCTGCAGCGCGTCGGGATCGGCCGATCGGCGATGTACGCGCGGATCAAGAACGGGACGTTTCCTCGCCCCGTACCCACCGGCAGCAACAGCGTCGCGTGGGTGGAATCCGAGATCGACCAGTGGATCGCGGCCCGGAGATCTGCTGAGCAATAACCGTCGCGGCCGTTCCGGTACCGCGACCAACACCGAAGCAAGGAGGAGCACATCCATGTCCGAAACAAAGACCCACAGCGCCGCAGCGGAATGGCTGCTGCGCAACGGCCTGAGCCTCAACCGCGACAAAGCGATCGAGGCCTGCACCGCACACCTGATCGACAGCCTCGAGGTCAGTGAGTCCACCGCCAGCCAGGCCGCGCTGCAGGCGCTGGCGGATATCGAATGCGCCGGCCAGGAGGCCTGGATCGACGTCGATGCATCCACGGCCTACGTGGTCGTGATCCGCCGGCCGAACGGCCGCTCGATCGCCTGCACGGTGAAGGACCTGATCCGCGTGCACGCGCTCGGATCGAAATCCCATCAGACCACCCACTGACGCACCCCGGTGCGTACCGATAATTGCGGGCGGCTATGAATCCGCAGCTTCACAGCGATATCCGGGAACGACTCCTCAAGGACTACGGGTTCCGGGAGCACGGCCGCTACCTGCAGAAGGGGCGCTGCCCGGACTGCGACAAGCGCGAGCTGTTTGTGAACGCCGAGGCGCCGTGGATGCTCAAGTGCGGCCGCGAGAACCGTTGCGGCTCGCAATTCCACGTCAAGGACATCTTCCCCGAGCTGTTCGAGAACTGGAGCGATCGCTACGGCCGGCCCGATAGCGCGGCCGCGAAGGCCGAGCCCGCCAGCCAGACGCCCGTGGCGGATGCCTACCTGCGCTATGGCCGCGGCTTCGACCTGCGGCTGATTGCGGGCTGGTACAGCCAGGAGACGTTCTACGACCCGAGGATCGAGGCGGCGAGCGCGACCGTGCGAGTGCCGCTAGCCAACGGCCACTGGGAGCGCCTCATCGACCGGCCCGAGCGCTTCGGCAAGCAGAAGGCGCGGATCAAGTCCGGTACCGAGTACGGCGGGCAGTGGTGGCAGCCGCCGTCGATGACGCTCACCGAGCACGACGAGATCTGGATCGTCGAGGGCATCTTTGACGCGATCGCGCTGCTGCACGTCGGCCTCGCCGCGGTCTCCGCGATCTCGTGCAACAACTACCCGGGCGACGCGCTCGCCGGCCTGGCCGAGCAGTGCCGGGCCTCGGACAAGGCGCGCCCGACGCTGGTCTGGGCGCTCGACAGCGACAAGGCCGGCCGGACCTACACGATCAAGCACGCACGCCGCGCCCGTGCCGAGGGCTGGGAGTGCCGGGCGGCGCAGGTGCCCGAGGTCCGCGGCGGCAAGCGCGACTGGAACGATGCGCTGCAGCGCGGCGAGCTCACCGACGAGGACCTCGAGGAGTACCGCTACCACGGCGCGCTGCTGATCGCGCAGAACGCGGCCGAGAAGGCGCTGCTGATGTACCAGCGGCGCGAGCGCCGCGAGTTCCCGTTCGAGTTCAGCCGGCGGGCCTTCTGGTTCAAGCTCGACATGGACAAATATGAGCGCGCCGTGAAGGAGATCGACGCGGACGACGGCGAGCAGCTCTCGCCCGAGCAGCGCGAGCAGGCGCTGCGCCAGGCGGGCGTGGTCACGGAGATCGCCTCCTGCTGGCCGCGGGCGCTGTACTACCAGGCCAACGCGATCACAGACGAGGCCTGGTACTACTACCGGGTCGACTTCCCGCACGACGGCCAACCGGTTCAGGACACCTTCACCTCCGGACAGCTCACGAGCGCGGCCGAGTTCAAGAAGCGGCTGATGCACATCGCCCCGGGCGCGCTGTGGGAAGGCACCACACAGCAGCTCGACCGGATGATGCGCGAGCAGACGTTCAACATCCGCCGCGTCGACACCATCGACTTCATCGGCTACTCGCGGGAGCACGGCACGTGGATCTTCGGCGACCTCGCCGTGCAGGGCGGCGAGGTCCACCGGATCAACGACGACGAGTTCTTTGAGCTGCGCCGAGGGCTCAGCCTCAAGACGCTCTCACAGTCGGTCCCGCTGGCGATCAACGACGACCGCGACGCCTACCGCAGCGACTGGGCCAACCTGGTCTGGAAGGCCTTCGGCGCGCAGGGCGTGCTGGCGATCGCGTTCTGGCTCGGCTCGTTGTTCGCCGAGCAGATCCGCGCCGAGCAGAAGTCCTTCCCCTTCCTCGAGATCGTCGGCGAGCCGGGATCCGGCAAGTCCACGCTGATCGAGTTCCTCTGGAAGCTCGTCGGCCGGCGTGACTACGAGGGTTTCGACCCGAGCAAGGCGACCCAGGCGGCGCGGGCGCGCAACTTCGCCCAAGTCTCCGGGCTGCCGGTCGTGCTCATCGAGTCCGACCGTGACCAGTCCGAGAACGCGAAGGGCCGGCAGTTCGACTGGGACGAGCTGAAGACCGCGTACAACGGCCGCAGCGTCCGCGCACGCGGTCACAAGAACACGGGCAACGACACCTACGAGCCGCCCTTCCGCGGCGCCGTGGTGATCTCCCAGAACGCCGCGGTCAACGCCTCGGACGCGATCCTGCAGCGCATCGTCCACCTCGAGTTCACGCGCGAGACCCACACCCCCGAGACCAAGGAACTCTCCGAGCGACTGGAACGGATCCCGGTCGAGGACGTCAGCGGCTTCGCGCTCGCGGCCACCACGCGCGAACGCAAGCTGCTGGACCTCGTCGCGGAGAAGACGCCCGTCTACGAGGACGGCATCGCCTCCCTGCCCGAGATCCGCATGCACCGCATCGCGAAGAACCACGGCCAGCTCATGGCCCTGGTCGAGTGCCTCGGCCCGAACGGGCTCGGGCTGCTGCCGTCTAGCGCCGTCGGCGAAGCCATGACGCTGCTCGAGGACATGGCCCGCGAGCGCCAGCAGGCGATCAACGCGGACCACCCGATCGTCCAGGAGTTCTGGGAGGCGTTCGACCACGTCGAAAACGCCGCCGGGTTCCCCGTGCTGAACCACTACCGGCCGGACCACAAAGAGATCGCGATCAACCTCAAGCACTTCGAGCAGGTGACCGCCGAGAAGAAGCTGCGCGTCCCGACGACCACCGAGCTCAAACGCCACCTCAAGGCCAGCAAGGTCCGCAAGTTCGTCGAATCCAACCGTGCCGTGCGCTCCACGATCCACGACGGGCGGACCGTCAAATGCTGGGTATTCGAGCGGGAGTCCTGACCATGAGCCAACGCACCTACAGCCTGTCGGAAACCGCGGCCAAGCTGGATATCGGCCGCAACACCATGACCCGCCACCTGCGCGAACTCGGCGCGCTCGATCGCCAGAACCTGCCGGCCGGGCGCTACCGCGAAGACCCGCGCCTCGTCGTGCGCAAACGCCGCTACACCCACCCGGTGACCGGCCTGACCGAGTACGGACGCACCGAGGTGACCGAAGACGGCGTCCGGTTCATCTCGCAGATCCTCAGTACGCACTGGGAGCACGGTGCCGCGCCGGCGAACCCCCTGCCCCCGACACCGAAGCCCGGCGTGCCCGAGGGCACCCTGCATGACGCCGGCGAGCTGACCGTCGTCACCCCCGACGGCGAGCGCGCCCACCACCGGGCAGCGATGGTCGTCGTGTTCGATTCGCCGGCGAGCCTGCAGCACGCGATCGACGCGCAGTGGTGCGGCTACGAAGCGCGCCGCGACATCCCCGAAGAGCAGCTCCACCCCGATCTGCTCGCCAAGCAGTCCTGACCACGATCCACGGAGAGAGCCCGATGGAAGAGCACACGACAGCCGGAGCCCCGACGCCCCACGACATCCACGAACTGATCGCCGCGCAGCGGCAGCAGCAGGCCGACAAGGAAGCCGGGGGCATCCCCGCGCTCCGGCGCCTGGTCGAGGTCGCACAGAAGAACAGCGGCCAGTCCCGGCACATTCGGCGCTTCCTGCTCGGGCTCTACAACGCCCACGCCTGGCCGTTCGAGCTCAACCGCCTGCGCAACCTCGACGCCAGCCTGCAGGCGGACGCCCTCGCGGTCCTGCAGATGGACATGACCGCGCGCCGCGAAGTCCACCTCTACATCGAGGACGGCGATGGCCTGTGGCGCGAGTGGTGGTACCGCGAGGAGGCGTTCGATGCCGACAACGAGACGGAGGGATGAGCATGTCCGAAGACGCTTTCGATCAATGGGCGATCGTCGAACTCATGGGCGCCAGCGGATGGCCGGCCGGGTCACCGAGCAACAGATCGGCGGCACTTCGTTCGTCCGCGTGGACGCTCCGGCCGTCGCTGACCGCCCCGCATTCACGAAGATCCTGGGCGCATCCGCGATCTACGCGATCAACCCGGTGACCGAGGAAACCGCCCGGGCAGCCGCCCAAGCGTTCCGCCATGTCCCGATCAGCGAATTCGAGATCCCTGCGTTGCGGCAGGGCGCGCTGAGCCTGGAGGAAGGCGACCCAGAGGCCCCGGACGACGAACGGCCGTTCTGAACGGTCACTGACAACGAGAACAAGGAGAACCCCATGGCCGACGACGCCGATATCGCCAGCGATTACGCCCACCGCCTGAACGAAGAACAGCTCGAGGCACGCGTGCGCTTCGAGGGCGAGAGCGAAACGCACTGCATCGACTGCGACGAAGAGATCCCGCAGCTACGCTGCGAGAGCCTGCCGGGCGTCCAGCGTTGCGTCGACTGCCAGTCCATCGCGGAGCGCACCTGATGCACACACTGCAGCCCGACGACGAAGGCCGGGTGAACATCACCCGGCTCGCACCGGCGGACAAGCGCGCGGCCTGGGCAGCGATCCAGCGCAACCGCCCCGACATCGCCGAAACCATCCAGCAAGAAAACTTCCAGGCACTCCGAGAGGCCTTCGACGCAGAGGTCTGCGTCGACGCCGACGCGGTGTCCGACTTCAAGAACGAGGGAGAGCAAGGTGTCACACGCTGACTTGATCGAACCGCTCGGCGCCGGCGAGCCGACAGCCGAGGAATTCCTGACGCACGCCCGCGACGAGATGCGCGAACGCGCCAGCTCGCGCGACAGCGAAGGCGGCGAACGCTCCATGGGCCGCTGCATCGCCGCATTCAACGCGCTGTACGGCAAGGCCATCGAAGAACGCGTCGACGCGGGCAAACCGCCGCTGAGCGAAACCATGGGCTGGGAGTTCATGAGCGTGCTCAAGAAAGCCCGCGGCGCAAGCGGCGCCTACCGCGCCGACGACTACACCGACGACGTCGCCTACGCGGCCCTCGCGGCCGAGTGCGCGGGGAACGGGGGTGACCGATGAACCGTTACCGCGTCGTTTATGCCGCGACCTACGTCGGCGAAATCGTCGTCGAGGCGGAGAGCGTTGAGGAAGCACAAGTCAGCGCGCTCGAGGAGATCGACCCAAAGCACGAAACGCTCACCTACACGGGCGAGCGCCTTGAGTTCACCGACGGGCAAGTGACCCGCGTAGATCCGGAGAGAGACCAATGAGCACTGTGCGCCGCTACTTCGAAGTCATCGGCGAAGCCGTCGACCAATGCGAGGCGCTCTGGTCGGAACGCATCACCGAGATACAGAGGGTTCAAGCGGTCGCCGAAGAACACGGCTTCACGCACTGCGCCTGGTACGACCATCCGATGACGGGGTGCGAGCTGGCCGGGTTCTCGCGTGAGGACGGCGAGCCCGACCGGGAGTACTGGATAAAGGTAGGCAATGCATCGAGCGGCGAAGCCGTCTGGAAGCCGAAGCGCTCGAGCAAATGGGGCAAGAAGATCTTCGACCAGCTGGACAAGATCCAGCCGCCGAGTTCGAAGAAGCTCTGCGAGCTGTTCGGGCTGCAGAACTGGGAAGTCCAGGGCGCCAGCCAACGCGGCATGACCATCGCGGTCGCGACGGCCCAGAAGTTCGGAGACCGATTCGTCGTATCCGTCCCCGAGAAGGACGACGCGAAAGCGAAGATCTTCGAGGGCCACCCATGTCTCCGCGAGCTCACGCTCGGCGAATGGCGCGAAGTTCAGCGCGCCGCCGAGGAAGGCTCGCGCGCCGAGACCTCCGCGTAGAGGAGCCGCCGATGCACCCATGCCTGCACACCACGAACAAGCAGCTCCGCGTCGGGAACCAGCGGATCCAGACCCACCGGGCCGAGGACGGTACCGACGGTGGCCCCGTCGACGTCCCGATCATCGCGACCGAGTCGACCGATGGCGTCGACGGCCCCAAAACGGTGATCGCCAAGTTCTGCCCCTTCTGCGGGCAGCGCCTGCGCGGCGATCGGGCAGGAGGTACCGACGAATGAGAGAGCACACGCACCGAATGGCGCAACGCCTCAACCGCGCGGCCGACCGCCTCAGCGACCGCCCAATGCCGGCGGAGCTGGACAAGATCCGTGGACAGATCCGGCAGCTGTGGATCGCGATCGACGTCGACTACGTGCAGGAAACGCTCGAGGCGAAACAAGCCGAAGAAACCGGCGGAGGCGCCGACACCAGCGCCTCCGCCACCTGATCCGATTGGGAGAGAGCCCATGTACCCGGAAACCGCACAGCGGACGCACGCCACATATCGCGACGGCCTGTCCTCATGGATCGCGAAAGCCGTCTCCACCGGCAGCGAACCGCGCACCCTCGGAACCACCTACGTCCGCGCACGCGACGAAGAACACGCCGCCGACCTCGGCCGCGACGCCCTGAGCCTGCGCTCGACCCTACGCGGCCGCCGCGACTGGACCGTCGTCGCCCGTCCCGCGGATCCCGAAGAGGATCTCGGGATGGTTCGGCTCACGGGGGCCTCAACGTCATGAGCGCCGTGAGCTGTGAGGTTTGCGGCAAGGCCACGCCGTCACCCTGGCCGGTCGCGGTCAACGGCGTCGCCGGCGACGTGCGCGAGCTTTGCGATGGCTGCGCTGCTGTCAGCAGCCGCGGAGGTGTTTCACGTGCTCGAGCACGAGGAGGAATAACGCGATGGCCGTAGAAGCCTATCCCCTGCAGTGGCCCGAGGGTGTCGATCGGACGCACCCGAGCAAGCGCGAGCTCGCTCGCTTCTCGAAGAAGACAGGCGAGCGCATCGCCACCCAGAGACGCCTGACCGTGGCCGATGCGCTGCAGCGCCTGCACGACGAGATCGGGCCGAAGAAGCTACCGGCCAAGCATCTGGTCGTTTCGTCGAACGTCCCAACCCGGCAAGACGGCCTGCCGTACTCGAACGCGCGCGAGCCCGACGATCCCGGCGTCGCCGTCTACTTCCAGCTCGCCGGCGAACCGCACTGCCTCCCGTGCGACACCTTCACCCGCGTCGCCGACAACATCGCAGCGATCGCCCGATCACCGAGATCGAGCCGATGGAATGGCTGGAGATCCTGCGCAAGCTGGAACGCGCCGGCAAGCACGAGGCCAAGCGCCAGGTGCGCTCGATCGCCGGCGACATCTACCGGCTGGCCATCGTCACCGGCCGCGCGACCACGAACCCGCTGAGCGAGATCGGGGTCGCCCTGCTCCCGTCGAAGCAGAAGCACCATCCCCACATCTCGGGAGATGAGCTGCCGGATCTGCTCAAGGCGATCTCCGCGTACGAGGGCAGCCAGCTCGTGCGCGCCGGGCTCCAGCTGCTGATGCTCACGGCGGCGCGCCCGGGCGAGCTGCGTGCCGCGGCCTGGGAGGAGATCGACCTCGAGGAGGGGATCTGGCGCGTGCCGCCGGAGCGGATGAAGACGGGGCGCCCGCACCGCGTGCCCTGCCTCGCCAGGCCGTGGCCATCCTGAACGAGATCCGCCCGCTCGCCGGCCCCGGGCCGCTGGTATTCCCCGGCCGCAACGACCGGACCAAACCGCTCTCCGACGCCGCCTTCACGCGGGCCCTGAACCGCATGGGCTACCACGGCCGCCACGCGCCGCACGGGACGCGCCACCTGGTGGCCACCGAGCTGAAGGAGCTGCGCTACCCCGGCGAGTGGATCGAGGCGCAGCTGTCGCACAAGCTCCCGGGGATCGGCGGCGTCTACACGCACGCCGAGCACATGGCGCCCGGCCAGCGCCCGGCAATGATGCAGCACTGGGCCGATCACCTGGATTCCCTCGAGGCCGACAACGTCGTCCAGCTCCCGACCGCGGCTCAGAACCCGTAACCCTGCCGGCGGCCGCCGGCGCACTCATCCTCTGCAACCGACGCGAAAACGAATCGCGCGTCGGCGTGCGTGTGCGTCGCGCGTTGGGGGCGGCGCTAGAATTGGTGGGGGGTTGGGAAAAAGGTAACAAAGGTTACGGAGCCGCAGAATCGACTCTAACCGCCTGTTTTTCCGGGAAATTGCCGAGATCGCAAAAGGTAACAAAAAGGTAACGGAAAGGTAACAACGTTACTTCTTATAAAGGTAACACCCTCCTTTCTCTATACCCTTGCAATTCAACAACTTGCGATCCTGTTACCTTTTGCGTTACCTCTTGTTACCTTTTCGAGGTAACAGCTATACCCCCAAGATTCAGGGACTTAGAAGCGCAAAATGGGGGCTGTTACCTTTGTTACCTTTTTCCGACGCCCCCCCTGTGCTTCAGGCCGGCCTGGGCGGCCCCGCGCTGCGGCCAGTTCGTGCAGATATCGCCGGAATCCGCATGTGTGGCAGGCACTTATGAGATCGCCGCGAACCCCGTAGCTGCCGCCTCAGCGGCCCAACCGCGTGCGCGCACAAAAACTGACCGCTCTAGATCGCGGGCGGGGCGGGGTGTCGAACGCGCGCGCCGGGCCCCTGGTGGGGGTGGTGGGGCTGGTTCCGGGGGCTGGACACGAAAAAGCCGCCCGAAGGCGGCTTGGTGAGACTGCGGAGCTGCGCGCCTGGTCAGCGCGCGGGGTCGAGGGCTGGGGCGCTGGATTCCTCGAGGACGTAGGGGCGGAAGCGGACCACCTCCTCGCCGAGGATGTCGTTGATCTCGCGGAAGACCTCCTGGAGCGGCTCGAGCTCGTTGGCGACGAACACCCGGGCGGCCTTCTCGACGTCACCGAACCCGGCGCTGTTCTGCGGGATGATTCCCATCAGCTGCGGCGGCACGCGGTGGCCGGCGAGCTGGTCGTCGCGCGTGACGTTCTTCACGTTCCAGAACTCGTCCTTGGCGGCCACCTCGCTGATGGGGATCAGCTGCACGCCGTCCTTCTTCCCGTTGGGCGCGTAGAGGAAGAGGTTGCGGAAGTTGCCCGGGCCCTTGCTCTCCTTGAGCGCCTTGCGCATCTCGTCGATGTCCTCCTGCTTCTGGGCGGCGTCGTTCATGTAGAGGATGAACCCGGCGTGGCTCCCGTTCAGGTAGTACTTGCGCCGGAACAGCGTCGCGCTCTCGTTCAGCCAGGCGCTCTGCAGGCTGCCGAGGTAGTCGGGCACGCCGTACACCTCCTGGTCGATGTCCGGCTCCATCAGGTGGATCAGCCGGCCGCGCGGGAACTTCTGGGGATCGAACCAGTTCGGCACCCACCAGTAGCGGTCCAGATCCGCGTGGCGGCGCACGTACTTGGCGCGCGCCGATCGCAGCCCGAGGAAGCGGCCGAGCCGGCCGTAGATCTTCTCGAGGTACGCGTTGCCGAAGACGAGGTAGTCCAGCGCCGCCGAGGCGAAGTCGCGGCGGCTCAGCAACGGGTGCGGCTGGAAGGTCTTCACCAGGATGTTCCGCTTCACCTGCAGCGCGGATCCGTGGTGCGCGGTCGCCCGGTAGGATTTCGCCAGTGCCGGCAGGTCGACGGGCGGTTCGTACCATTCGTAGGGCGACTGCCAGATCCCGGCGTAGAGGAAGTCGTAGCGATCGAGCACCGGCGTCGGGTCGCCGAAGCTGAATGCCTCCATGTTGGCCGTGCCGCTCTCCGGGGCCGGATCGGTGGCCGGGCTGTCTTCGCTCATTCGTACATCTCCATCAAGGACTGTTCGGCGCCGGAGGCCGGGCCGTCGAGGGGTTCGTTGTAAAGCGCGTGCATCGCGGCCCACGCGAGATCGGCGTGGCCGGTGGTGTTGTTCCGGCCGGACCGGTACGTCAGCTGGCCGCCGGCATCGGTCAGCGATCGGCGGATCGCCATGAACGACTGCGCAAGATCGGTCCAGCCGGAGTCGAATTCGAGGCGCCCGCGGTCGATCACGTTCTGGGCCTTCATCACCAACCGGGCCTTGCTGTCCGGCGTGTACCGGAAGCGCACCACCGTCGGGAAGAACTTCTCGACGAGCTCGGCGACCAGGTCGCCGATGCCGGTGGTGTCGATGCCGATGTAGGTCACGTTGTAGCGCTGGGTGACCTTGCGGACCTCTTCGGCCTGCTCTTGGTAGTCCAGGCCGCGCAGGCGTTTGCGCTCGACGGCTCGGTGCTTGCCCTGGCGGTTGCGGGCCGCGGCGATCACGACCAGGCCGGCGCCGTCGCCGTCCTCGCTATCGCCGGACGGGTCGTAGCCGACCCAGACCTCTTCGTCGGCGATCGGCCGTTGGGCGAAGGGCTTGAAGTCGCGCCAGACTTCCCAGCTGTCGACCATGCAGGCCTGCAGCGAGGCGAGCGGGAACACCGACAGGCTGTCGTCCACGAAGTGGCAGAGCAGCAGGTTGTTGTATTCCTCCAGGCTGTACTCGAGCTCGAGCTGCTCAAGGTCGAAGAGATCACAGCCGCCGGCGATCGCATCCTCGACGGTGACGATCTGCCGCCACTGGCCGTCGGCGCAGGCCGCTCCGTTCTTCAGCGCCTCGTGACTGGTGTCGATCTCGACGCGCTCGGCCTTCGGCCGGCGCTTGTTGTAGAGCTCGCCGGTCCAGAACGGGTAGCCCTCGTGGCCGACCGAACTCGGCGTGCTGAAGTAGGTCTGGGTCCACTGCTTGTGCATCGCCATGCCCGAGGCGACCTTGCGGAACTCCTGGAAGCGCTGGATCCAGAAGTACTCGTCCATGTAGATATCGCCGTGGTAGCTCTGGGCCGTCCGGGCGTTCGTGCCAAGGAAGTAGAGGCAGGCCCCGTTGGCTAGCACCAGCGGATCGCCCTTCAGCTCGACCCCGGTCACCTCGAACACGAACTGGACGATGTACTGGCGGAAGACATGGGCCTGCGCCTTCGAGGCCGACATGAATATCTTGTTCTTCCCCGTCTGCAGCGCGTCGGTAACTGCCTCGCGGGCGAAGTACCAGGTCGCGCCGATCTGTCGGCTCTTGAGGAGGTTTCGGATCCGGTGGTCCTGCCCCGCCTGATACCAGGTGCGCTGGTAAGCGAACAGCGCATCCTCGAACGCATCCCGGACCGCCTGCGCGCCCTCGTCGCCGACGTCGTTTTTCGCTTTCTTGCGCTTCGGCTTCGCGGCGTCCTTGCGATCGCGCTTGGGGTTCAGGTCTGACTCGGCGCCGGTTTCCTGGTAACGGTGCACGCGTGCCAGACGCTCGATCTGCCGCCCGAGCAGGTCGATCTCCTTGAAGTCGCGCCCCTCCTTCAGATCCTTGTTGATCAGCTGAACCATGCGCGCCTCGAGGCTTCCCTCGACGCGCTCGGTCGGCGTGGCCGCGTCCCAGCCGTCGCGCCGCTTCCACGAATGCACCGTCGCAGGCTTCTCGTTAAGCAGCTCCGCGATGCGCGCGATGCGCCACCCCTGCCAGTAGAGGTTGCGCGCATGCGTGCGTGGAGACTCGATCGTGTCCGGGAGAGAACTCATGCAGGCAGCGTACCCGTGCGCCTCGCGGCGCCCCTGCAGCGTGGAGCGGTAAGCGCAGCGCCTTACCCTCCGCGCGCGTTGTCGCCGCGAGCGTCAGCGTCGAACCTGATCACGACACAGAAATCAGGCATTTGCCCGAGGATTGACGGCCATGGCGAAGAAGTTCCGCGTAGCGACCGAAGGGGCGACCACTGACGGTCGCAAGCTTGCTCGGGAAAGCCTCGAGCAGATGGCGAAGAACTACGACCCGAAGCGCTACGGCGCCCGGGTCTGGCTCGAGCACATGCGCGGCATGTTCCCCGATGGCCCCTTCGCGGCGCTCGGCGACGTGCTCTCGCTGTCGACCGGCGAGATCAAGGACGGCACGGACTCCGGCAAGGTCGGTCTCTACGCCGAGATCGAGCCGACCGAGAAGCTCAAGGAGATCAACCAGCAGCGCCAGAAGGTCTACTCGAGCATCGAGGTGGACCCCGAGTTCGCGGACACCGGCGAACCCTACATGGTCGGCATGGCCGTGACGGACTCGCCGGCGACCCTCGGTACCGAGATGCTCCAGTTCTCCGTGCAGCAGGGCGAGAACAGCCCGCTCGCGGGGCGCAAGCAGAGCGCGCACAACGTGTTCACCGCAGCCGCCGAGGTCGACTTCGACTTCTCTGAGGAGGAGCAGCCGGGCGGCGACAAACCGAAGCTGCTCGACAACGTGAAGGCCATGTTCAAGCGGCACCGCCAGACGGGCGACGCCCAGATGCAGGCCTTCCGCGACGACGTCGAATCGACCCTCGAACTGTTCGTGAAGGAAGCCGGTGAGCTGCGAGCCGAACTCGACAAGCGTCCGACCGCGGAGCGGTTCGACCAGCTCAAGGCCGACCACGACAAGCTGCAGAAGGATTTCTCCGGGCTGCACAGCCAGCTCGACCTGACCCCGGACACGCCGGGCCGCGAAACGGCGACCGGCCAGGACGGCGCAGTCGAGACCGACTGCTGATTCGCAGCCCTGCACCGACCGCACCGATAGAGACTTGACTCAAAGAGGCCAGCGTCATGCGTAACGACACCCGCATCGAGTTCGAGCGATTCACCCAGCGCGTGGCGCAGCTCAACGGCGTCTCGGATGCAACGAAGACATTCGCCGTCGAGCCGAGCGTCCAGCAGACGCTGGAACAGAAGATCCAGGAGTCGAGTTCCTTCCTCGGCCGGGTCAACTTCATCGGCGTGGACGAGCTCAAGGGGCAGAAGCTCAAGCTCGGCACCTCCGGCCCGATCGCCGGGCGGACCGACGTCTCGGCGAACGACCGCCAGACCCGGGACCTGTCGGACCTGACCGGAGAGGACTACGAGTGCCGCTTCACCGAGTTCGACACGCACATCCCGTACGCCACGCTCGACGCCTGGGCGAAGTTCCGCAACTTCCAGACGATGCTGCGCAACGCCATCGTCCGCCAGCAGGCGCTCGACCGGATCATGATCGGGCTCAACGGCACCTCGGCTGCCACGGCGACTGACCGCGTCGCCAACCCGCTGCTCGAGGACGTCAACATCGGCTGGCTGCAGGCCTACCGGAACAACGCCCCCGCCCGGGTGATGACCGAGGGTGCGAACACCGGCGTGATCCAGGTCGGCCCCAACGGCGACTACGCCAACCTCGACGCCCTGGTCTACGACGCCGTCAACGAGCTGATTGAGCCTTGGCACCGCGAGTCGACCGACCTGGTCGCCATCTGCGGCCGGAAGCTGCTCGCCGACAAGTACTTCCCGCTGGTCGACCAGGACCACAAGCCGACCGAGCACCGCGCGCTGGACATGATCATCAGCCAGAAGCGCATGGGCGGCCAGCAGGCGGTCCAGGTGCCCTTCGTGCCCGATGGCGCGATCCTGGTCACCACGCTCGACAACCTCTCCCTCTACTTTCAGCGCGAGGGGCGCCGCCGGCACGTCGAGGAGAGCCCGAAGCGCAACCGGATCGAGAACTACGAGTCCTCGAACGACGCGTACGTGGTCGAGGATTACGGCGCCGGTTGCCTGGTCGAGAACATCTCGATCGGCGACTTCAGCGTATAACCGGAGCAGCGATCGATGACGAGTCCAGCCCGCCGCCACTTTCAGCGTGTCACGGCCGCCCGCGAGGCGGCCGGGGCCGGTTCCGAGCCCATGACCGGCGATACCTACCAGCTGATGCAGGCATCGCTGATGGAAGACCGGCGGCGGCTCAAGGACATCCAGAGCATCGAGCGCAAGATCGAGGTCAAGCGCGAGCTGTTGCCGAAGTACGACGACTACGTCGCCGGCGTGCTCGAGTCCGGCCAGGGCGCGCAGGACGATGTCCTGATGACCTGCATGGTCTGGGCGTTCGACGTCGGCGCCCTGCCCGCGGGTCTCGACGTCGCCGAGTACGCGCTCGCGCACGACCTGACGCCCCCTGACCACTACGAGCGCGGCACGGCCGCCATCGTTGCGGAGGAAGTCGCCACGGAGGCGCTGCGCCAGCTCGGCGGCGAGGACGCCGACGCCGAATCGCTGGTCCCGCTGCTCGAGCGGGCGCGTGACCTGACCGAAGGCGCGGACATGCACGACCAGATCCGCGCCAAGCTGCACAAGGCCTCCGGCTACGCCCTCTGGGGCGCCGGCCGCGGCGAGGATGCGCTCGAGCACCTGCAGCGGGCGCTCGCACTGGACGAGAAGGTCGGCGTGAAGAAGGACATCGAGAAGCTCACGCGAGACCTCAAGAACGCGGGCGGTCAGTCCGAGGGCTGACCCGCCACACCGAGTCGGCCACCCCGACGTCGGGCGGCGCGGCGCACCACACGTTTTCGCTCTCTCCCCGTGTGATGCGCCGCCCACCGCCCTCTTACGGGAGGCTTTGGGGGAAGGATGAGCTTCGTCGTCGCCGGAAATAGCAACGCCGAGGCGGGGGAGGCCATCGAGAACAACGGCTTCTGGCCGGGCTTCGACCCCGCCGATTTCCGCGCCACCACGCGCGTGGACACCACCATCACCGAAGAGCGCGTCGCCGGCGCCCTGCGCGCCGCGATGATCGACACCAACGATCGCCTGCGCGACTGGCAGGCCGACCAGGTCGCCGCCGGGCACGCCTCAGCGGGCGATGTGCCCGAGCCGAGCCACCGGCCCGCCGGATCGATCACCGCCCTGTATCTCCGCGCCGTCTACGCGCTGGCGAAGGCGAACCTGGTCGAGCGGTACCGCGACTACGACAGCGCCGGCAGTGAGAGCGAACGCGTCGAGGACCTGACCCCGACGATCGACGACTACCGCCGCGACGCCGCCTGGGCTATCTCCGACCTGATCGGGCGCAATCGCTCGACGGTCGAACTGATCTGATGCCCGAGCGGGTCGTGCACGCGCAGCAGGGCGACACGGTCGACCTGATCTGCAGCCGGCACTACGGCCAGACGGCCGAGATCACCGAGCGCGTCTACCGCGCCAACCCGGGGCTGTGCGAGCTGGGGCCGATCCTGCCGATCGGCACCGCCGTCCGGCTGCCCGATGTCGAGCCGCAACCGCAGCGCGCCAGCGTGCAGCTCTGGGAGTAACGGATGAGCGAAGAGGACAGCGTGACGGTGCGTGAACCTACCGTTGCCGAAATTGCCCATCGACAGGAACGAATGGAGCGCGAGCAGCGGGACCAGTGGCAGCAGATCCACGCGACCCGCGATCGCGTGGCGGCGGCCGAAGCCGGAATGGAACGGCTCTGGGGCGAGCTGCATGCGTTCCGGACCGAGTCGCGCGAAGACGCGAGACAGGTCACCGAAGCGATCGGCAACCTCGGGCAGAGCCTGTCGAATAAGGCGGACGCAGAAACGGACAACTGGCGGCGCCGAGTCGATGAGGCGCTGATGACGCGAGAGGGCAGCCGCCGTCTGGCGCGATGGCTCCTCGGGCTCGGTATCCCCGCGATCGCGGCCATTGCGACCACTGCCTACTACCTCGGCGAGATCCTGTGATGGAAGTGATCCAACGCCACCTGTCGGATGGATTCAACGACTACGAGATCAAGCCGGAGGGCCTGCTGGTCCACTACGTCTCGGCCCGCTACACGATGCCCGACGACCCGTACAACGTCGACGAGATCATCCGGATCCTCGCCGAGTACGGGCTCGGCTATCACGACCTGCTCCCACGCGAAGGCGGCGTGATCGAGCTGGTGCCGGCACCGCTGCGCGCCTGGCACGCCGGCGAGTCCGTGTGGAAGGGCCGCACCGACTGCAATTCCTGGATGCTGGGTGTAGCGCTGATCGGAATGCACGGCGAGCCGTTCACCGATCGCCAGTACGACGACCTCGCGCAACGCACCGCCCGCCACGTAGCACGGTTCCCGATCCGGCGCGAGAACGTGGCAGGGCACGAGGACGTCGCACCCGACCGCAAGAAAGACCCCGGCCCGTCATTCGACTGGGACCGGTACGAGTCGTCGATCGCCGGACTGTGGAGACCGTGATGCTGACCGATCCGATCTGGTGGGTCCTGGTGGCGCTGGGCATCGCCGCCAACTTCGTGCTCGCACTCAAAGAGGCCAAGGAAGCCGCCGGCGTGTTCGTGGGCCCACTCGCCTACATCCGAGGGCAGCCTTACGCCGTGATTCTGGGTCTGCTGGGCGGGATCGGCGCCGGTTTCTGGATGGCCTCCGACGTGGAGGCGGCAAAATGGGGCCTCGCCGCGGGCCTTGCTGGTACCGGCTTCTTCGAGCGCATCGCGAAGAAGAAGGCACCGTAGATGCAGCGCAAAATCCTCATCCTCGTGGCCTTCTTCCTGACCGTCGGCGCCGCGTTCTGGGGCGGCAAGCTCTGGGGTTGGAGCGCCGCCGAGGCCGAAATGGCCGAAGCGCGCGAGGAAGCGATCCGGGATGCCGTCGCCCAGGACCGCCGGGAACGCGCCCGCGCCGACTTCAATGCGCAGGAGCGCGAGCGCAAGCGGCTGCAGGAACTGCGATCGCGCGTGGCGGACCTGCAGGCAAAGAACCGACGTGCGCGCGAGTGGCAATCGAGCCAGGCCGCCCAGCGCGAGTGCTTCCCGCCGGATGCGCTCAAGATCTTCCGGAGCTACTGATGCGAGCGATTCTCTGCGCGCTGCTTGGGCTCGCCGTCACGGCATGCGCCCCGAATCCGACGGTGCTGCCGCCGTCGCCCGACACCTACCCGGCCGCGCCGGAACGATTGCTCGACCCGGCCAACTGCCCGGACGCAGATCCAGACGGCGAAGGTGTGCTGCACGATCCGGCTGACGGCACCGCCGGGGCGGTGCTCGACGCGCGCGGCCGCAACGGCGAGATGTACGTCCGATGCCGCGCCGCGTTCGAGGGCCTCGTCGACCACGAGCGGGAACGCATGCGCCGCCAGCGCGAAAAGGCGATGGAGGGAAGCGGCGAATGAAGAAGCTCACCAGCCTGCGCCAGTACCTGATCGACGCCTGCCCGGCTCTGCAGCGGGATCCGGACCAGCTGATCACCCTGATCGATTCCGGCAGCGTCCGGTTCCACGTCGGCGAGAGCCTGTCGCACCTCTACGACTTCCGCGCCAGCGTCATCCTGACCGAGTTCGGCGCGGACGTGGACACCGTCACCCTGCCGCTGCTGCACTGGCTGTCGATCTACCAGCCCGACCTCCAGCCGGAGGAGGCCATCACGTTCGAGAGCGAGATCCTCAAGAACGACAAGGTCGACCTCCTGATCACCGTGCAGCTCACCGAACGCGTGACCGTCGCGCAGAACGAAGACGGACACTACGTGGCGACCCACCATGAGGATCCGCGCGAGATTTACGAGTACGGCCCGACGCCCTGGGATCTGCACGCCACCGACGAGACCGCGGACGAGACCGACGTCTACCAGGGCGGGGACGGCTAAGGCCGCGCCATGGACGACGACCTGCAATCCCTCGAGGATTGGGCGACCCCGCTGCTCGAGCGCCTCAATGCCAGCGAGCGGCGCGGGCTGATGCGCAAGATGGCCACGGAGCTGCGCCGCAGCCAGCGCGAGCGCATCCGTGACCAGAAGAACCCGGACGGCAGCGCCTACGAGCCGCGCAAGCGCCTGCGAGGCAAGTCCGGCAGCATCCGTCGCCGCGCCATGTTCCACGAGCTGAGCAAGGCCCGGTGGCTGAAGGCGAAGGCCACCACGGACAGCGCCACCACCGGATTCTTCGGCCGCGTCGCCAGCATCGCAGCCGTGCACCAGTACGGCGAGCGCGACAAGGTCGACCCCAACGGCCCCGTCTACCACTACCCGCAACGGAAGCTGCTCGGGTTCAGCGATCGCGATCGCACACTGATCCGCGACCTGCTGATCGACTATCTCGGACGGTAAGGGCAGCGTCTTACCCTCCGTTATCGTTCGGCAGCGCGTCTCGGCAGGCGACCATGCCTGTATGCGTTCCGCCGAACTCCATCGCCTGATCGAGAATCTCGTCCGCGTCGGCACCGTCGCCGAGGTGGATCACGACGCCGCGCGCGTTCGCGTGGAGTCCGGCGAACTCCTCACCGGCTGGCTGCTGTGGCAGGCACAGCGTGCCGGCGACGCCCTCGAGTGGGATCCGCCCACGGTCGGCGAGCAGGTTGTCGTGGTATCGCCCGGCGGCGACCCGAACAACGGCATCGCGATCGCGTTCATCTACTCCACCGACCACCCGGCGCCATCCAGTAGTCCCAGCCTGGACCGGCGCAAGTACCCGGACGGGACGCTGGTCGACTACGACCACGACGCCAAGCACCTGACGATCGATTGCGTCGGCTCCGTCACGGTGAAGGGGGCACAAGCCCTCCTGGTCGATTTCGGCGGCACGGTCGATGTCAAAGCGGGCGGCAATGCGACGGTCGAAGCGCCCAAGGTGGTCCTGAAGACGCCGCTCACCGAGTGCACGCAGCAGCTCACCGTGAAGGGCCCGCTCATCGCGCAGGCAGGGATGGCCGTCAGCGGCACGGCGGCGACCGGCGGCGGCTCGGTGATGAGCCTCGAAGGCCAGCTCGACATAAAGGACGGCGACATCCTGTTCGCCGGCCTCAGCTCCTACCGCAGCCACACCCATCCGGGCGACAGCGGCGGCACGACGGGCGGGCCGCAGTGATGGCGGGCATGAGCCGGCACACAGGGAAACGGCTCGACGAGCTGGCGCACATCCGCCAGAGCGTCGCCGACATCCTCACCACCCCGATCGGCTCGCGCGTGATGCGCCGCGAGTACGGCTCGCGCCTGCCCGAGCTTATCGATCAGCCGCTCACCGGTGCCACGCTGCTGCGCGCCTACGCCGCGACCACGGACGCGATCATCCGCTGGGAGCCGCGCATCAAGGTCCGCGCGATCACCCGCCTGGTGCATACCGATCGCCCCGGCGCCGTCACGCTCGGGCTGAACGGCGTGCGTACCGATTCCGGTGAGGCGTTCTCGATGGAAGTCCCGCTGTCGGGAGGTGGGGCATGACGACCATCGATCTGTCGCAGCTCCCCGCCCCGGCCGTCGTCGAGGAGATCGACTTCGAGACGATCCTCGCCGAGCGCAAGGCCGAATTCCTGGCGCGCTATCCCGAGGCTGAAGAAGAGATCGACCTGGAGTCGTCGGCGCTCGCGAAGATGCTCGAGGAGAACGCCTACCGCGAGGTCGGTTGGCGTCAGCGGGTCAACGAGGCAGCGCGCGCGGTCCTGCTAGCGTTCTCCAGTGGCTCGGACCTCGACCAGGTCGCCGCGAACCTCGAAACCGAGCGCCTACTGATCGACCCGGGCGACCCGGACGCCAACCCGCCGGTCGAGCCGACCTATGAGTCGGACAAGGACCTGCGCCAGCGCGCGCAGAGCGCCTTCGAGGGCCTGTCCGTCGCCGGCCCCCGCTCCGCCTACGTCGTGCACGCCCTGTCGGCCGACGGCCGCGTGGCCGACGCCACGGCCACGAGCCCGAACCCGGCCGAGGCCCTGGTCACCATCCTCTCGCGCGAAGGCGACGGCACCGCCGCGCAGGATCTGCTCGACGCCGTGGAAGCGGACCTGTCGGCCGAGGACGTACGCCCCGTCGCGGACCGCCTCACGGTGCAATCGGCCGAAATCGTCGACTATGCGGTCGACGCGACCCTGTACATCTACCCGGGACCCGAGGCCGAGCCGATCCTCGACGAGGCGAACGCGCGCCTGGACGCATACACGGAAGAGCAACGCCGCCTGGGGCGCGACATCCGCCGCTCCGCCCTGCACGCCGCCCTGCACGCGGAAGGCGTGCAGCGGGTGGAGCTGAACTCGCCGGCGGCGGACGTCGTGCTCGACGAGACCCAGGCGGCGCACTGCACCGCCAAGACCGCGGTCGTCGGGGGCACCGATGAGTAGCCTGCTGCCACCCAACTCGACGCCGCTCGAGCGCGCCGCCACCGAGGCGATGGCCGAGATCAAGCGCGTCGAGATCCCGCTGCGCAAGCTCTGGAATCCGGATACGTGCCCGGTGGAGGTGCTGCCGTACCTCGCCTGGGCATTCAGCGTCGACCGCTGGGATTCGACCTGGCTGGAAGCCACCAAGCGCGAGGTCGTGCGCTCGAGCTACTACATCCACCGGCGCAAGGGGACGATCGCCGCGCTGCGGCGCGTGGTCGAGCCGCTCGGCTACCTGCTCGAGGTCACCGAATGGTGGGAGCTGGACCCGGAGGGTACGCCCGGCACCTTCCAGGTGGTCATCGGCGTGCTCGACAGCGGCATCACCGACCAGATGTTCACCGAGCTCGAGCGCCTGCTCGACGACGCCAAGCCGGTCTCGCGGCATCTGACCGGTCTGGACATCTACGGCGAGACGCGCGGCACAGGCTACGTCGGCGCCGGCACGTACACCGGCGAGATCTCGACCGTATACCCCTATCTCGCCACCGACGCCGAAGTGAGCGGTTTCCTCTACTTCGGCGTGGCTGATCACACCATCGACACCGCGAGCGTGTACCCACAATGAGCACTTACTACACAGTCATCACCGACGTCGGCCAGGCGAAGCTGGCCAATGCCACGGCCCTGGGGGAGACCGTCGAGCTGACGGCGCTTGCCGTGGGCGATGGCGGCGGCGCGACGCCCGTCCCGGATTCCGAGGCCGAGGCGCTCGTGAACCAGCAGCGCTCGGCCGCGATCAACCAGGTCAGCGTCGACCCGGACAACCCCAACTACATCATCTGCGAGCAGGTGATCCCCGAGGACGTCGGCGGCTGGTGGATCCGCGAGGTCGGCATCTTCGACGCCGACGGCGACCTGATCGCCTACGGCAACTTCCCCGAGACCTACAAGCCGCAACTCGAGGAAGGCTCCGGCCGCACCCAGACCATCCGCGTCGTGATCATGGTCAGCGACACGGCCGCCATCACGCTCAAGATCGATCCGTCGATCGTGTTGGCCACGCGCGAATATGCCGATACCGTGGTAGCCGACCATGCCGCCAGCCGCAACCACCCGGCTGCAACGACGTCGGCGCAGGGCATGGTCGAGATGGCCACCAGCCAGGAGCACCTGAACGGAACCCGTTCCGACCGAGCCACGCACCCGGCCGGCGTCAAGGCGGCGGTGGAGAGCAGGTTCTCGATCACCACCCACAAGCTCGTCGTGATCGACGGCGTCCTCGCGATGGAGGAGCTCTAAATGTACGGCTACCCCAAAGTCATCAACACCCGCGAGGACGTCGACCTGCTGGTCGACTATCTCGGCACGATCTCGGCCACGCCCGAGCTGGTCGCGCGCGGCCTTGCCTACCTCAAGGGCCTGCGCGACAAAACGAAGCACTACGTCTTCGACCGCGTGCTGGCCGACGGCGAGGATCCGGACGGCGGCGAGCCGGACTACCGGGTACTGGAGGAGGAGGCCGACGACGGGAGCACGGTGCGTCGCCAGTACACCCTCGAGGACAACCCGCGCGCCCCGATTCACCGCCTCGGTTTCACGGTGGACGAGGTGCAGGCGCTGATCGACCAGATTGAAGGAGCACAGTAATGGCGGCAGGCGACAAGATCGTGATCCCGGCGCAGGCCGCCGGCTTCGTGAGCCTCTTCGGGTACATGGGCAAGGGCACCGGTGACACGCTCGACCTCCCCGAAGGCATGGTCAACATCGGCGGCAACAGCCTGGGGTATCTGCTCGCCGCGCAGACCGACTGGGACCCGGTTGCCAACAGCGACGGCTCGTTCGCCGGCCTCGCGCTCGGCGACGACGCCTACATCTACGCCGTGGCCGATGCCTCCGGCACGGCGCAGTGGGTGGCTAGCAAGAACTCCACTGTGCCGGATGGGGAGACGGCGGACACCTCGCGCAAGATCGGCGGCTTCCACTACGGCCGCGTGCGCACCGTGGCCGAGCGCTACGACACCGGCATCACCCCGGCCACGCAGATCGTGCCCAACAGCGTGTGGGACCTGAAGCACCGCCCGACCTGTGACCCCACCGGCATGGTGGAGGTGGTCCCCGGCAAGCTGTGGGTGGACATCTACCTGGCCAGCGAGGGCAGCGGCACCTGGCCGGAGAACATCCCGGTGAGCCGCTACGGCGTGCCGCCGATCAAGGACGACATCTACGCCCGCTCCGACTTCCATCTGCTGGCCCGCAATGCTGGCAAGCGCATTCCCGGCGCCGAGGAGTTCCTGACTTACGCCGAGGGTGCGCCCCAGGGCAACGACGCCAACAACGATACTGCATGGAGCGCGAGCAGCAACAGCGGCCCGACCAACACCGGAGCGGTGGCCAAGGCGGTCTCCATGTTCAACGTGGTGGACGCGGCCGGGAACCTGTGGGAATGGCTGGATGACCACTACGACCTGGGCATAGAAAACCGCGCTCTCTGGAGCACTGCCATTGTTGACGTCGGTAAGGATGCCGCCTTCGCTCGCGGGCAGGCGTATACGTACGTCTATGGCGCCAGCGATGCGTCCTCTTGGCGCTCCGTCATCGGCGGCGGGCGGTTCGGCCGCGGCGTGTACTGCGGTTCGCGGTGCCTGATCTCCGACGCGGGTCCGTGGCGCGCGGTTGGCAGTGTCGGGCTGCGCTGCGTCTGTGACGCCCTGTGACCATGACTCCTGAAAAGGCCCCGCGACAGCGGGGTCTGGTTATCGTCAACAAGGCCGAGCGGCTGATCATCGACCTGGGGGCGCACATCGACAAGATCCCGAAACACCAGCGCTACCGCTACGCCATACGGCTAGAGGACGAGCTGTGGGAGTTGGTGCGGCGCCTGATCGAGGCAGCCATGAGCAACCAGAAAAGCAAGGTTTACCGTGCAGATGAACCAGCTGGCAGCAGCTATCAACGCGATCGCCGATCGCCGCGCGGTCAGCCGCGTGGACGGTGTGGCGGTCATTACCGTGGAGGAAGCATAAATGCAGGGAGTACCCCGCTATGGCCTGCGCACGCGGGCCGACTATGACCTGCTGCAGGGCCTGGCCACCCAGGGCGAGATCCGCCCCCAGGGCGTGGCCACGCTCAAGCGGCACCTGGAGGGCCTGCTGGCTGGCCGGTTCACCTACGTCTACGACCGGGATCTGGCCGACGGCGAGAGCCCGGACGGCGATATGCCCGACTACCGCGTGCTGAACGTGGAGGACGAGGAGGCCGGCACCACCCGGCGCGTGCAGATGCAGCGCATCGAGAGCCCGCAGGCGGAGATCTTCCGGCTGGGCTTCACGGTGGCAGAGGTCGAACAAGCAATCACTGATCTGGAGGCTGTCTGATGCTCCAGCGGACTTATGCAATCCCCGCCCAGGCGGGGGGATACTTCGATCTGATGGGGGCGATCGAGGCGTCCGGCGCCATGCGCCTGGGCGTGCCCGAAGCCATCCTGAACATCGGTGGTAACGGCAAGGGCTACGTGCTGGAGCCGCTGACCGACTGGGACCCCACGGCCGTG
>Ga0306890_100128_pt1 | contig 31770 bp, 36 predicted proteins | sample AntDeeMetagen192_FD_190449 | JGI IMG/M metagenome (GOLD analysis project Ga0306890, IMG submission 190449) | Saline lake microbial communities from Deep lake, Antarctica - Metagenome #192 (v2) (version 2) | ecosystem: Environmental > Aquatic > Non-marine Saline and Alkaline > Saline | place...
AGGTCGCTGCGTGGGAACGCTCACGAAACGAGGACAAATCACCAATCGACTGGCAGTTCACCACCGACGATGCTCGCATCAAACTCCGCCAGCTATATCCAGTAAATCACGATTGAAGGCCCACTAGATTCACTCGACAGGAATACACCGCAGCTACCCAGAGCTTGAATGCTCGGCTTCGCCCTAGCAAGGGGGTTCCCCTGAACCAGCCTGTGGCAACGCCTGCGATTCGGTTGGATTCTGAGAGCAACAGTATCACCATTAGTGTAGGAGGCAGCGGGGCCATCGCAGCGCCCGGTGAATTCGATTCGGTGGAACTGGGCCCGGTACAGTCGGAATCGCGTACAGGTGAGCCGTTCAAGGCTACGGCGAAGGTCGTGGTCAAAAACTACGGAACGCTAGATATTCAGGCCAATACCGTCTTGGGGGGTGAGTGATTATGGGATTCCTGAGCGTTCACCTCTACCGTGCGAACGATAATGATCAGAAGTGGACAGACAAGGCAGAGTCGGCTCTGTCCGACATGGAAAGTCAAGTCAATTTTTCGGTGTATACCTACGATGAGGGGAGTGTCTCAATTGACATCGGGTCAAACTACACAGAAATGCTTGATAATTGGGAACAGTATATCGAAAACAACGGCATCAACGTCAATCAGTATGACGTCCACCTCCTGTTGGTTAATGATTTAGGCTTGGGTGCGGGGGCTCTCAGAGGTGGTGCAGTTGGCCCCGATGGAAACCAAGTGATTGACAACTCCGAGGGAACTGCTGGGTTCGCTAATGCTGCGACCCGGTTCAACAACGACTGCTACGGAAGTGAAGAGACCTTCCCGCCAACGGTCATTCACGAAGTTGGACACGCTGCCATGACCACAGACGGTGACCCGAAATCGTTCCCTGACCCCGGTAATGAACATTCCACGGGGGCTGTGTACAACGATGGCAGCGACTCTGTCAGTCCGATGCAATTGTGGTACACTGGTGATCCATGTAGCGGGAACGCACCACCTGATGACAACTGCAACGGTCGGCCGGCAGAGTACTCTGAGGGAGTCTCACACCAGCTGACGTCGTGTACGAAGACCGAAATGAACGATACAATGAGCAGTTTCTAAGCAGTAGCGCCCGTCTTCAATTTTATCCTAACTTCACCGTACCGAGCAGTACAAGCGTACTCTATACCGCAGTCAGCACTCGTCCAGCGCGCCCATTTCGAGCGTTCCATCCTCAAAAATAGAGACGTACAAGAGGTTGCTGTCGCACCCCTGCATTCTGAAATTGATTGTCGAGCTCTCGGAGCTGTCTAACTTGCCAGTGACAGTATATTCTCCTGCTCCGACTACGTCTTCCCATGTGGTTTCCTCACCCGCTGGGGCAGTGAACTCTTCAGTGGCTACAGTCTCTTCTTCGTCTGCAAACTCAACCGACAGTGTGTGTTCCGTATCATCGCGATTGTTGATTCGGACACCAACGTTTCCTCCGCCAATTCCACCCAAGCAGCCGGCTAGTCCTCCAACGAAGGCTGTTGAGCTAGTGAGTTTTAGGGCTTTCCGTCGATTCAATCTTATATTGGGAGTATTCTCTGGAGGATAAATATACTTTATGGGAATATTCAATTAATGCCAGAAATAAAGGTCACATATACAGACCAAGCTTCGTCCGCGAAAACTCCAGAAGTGAGTGCTGAAATCTTCAACTACAGTAGTAGCCGCTTACTGCACTCTGTCTGGGGGCCAACGATAGTTGCTCTGCAATGAGACCTAGACAATCTGACTGAGGAAATTCTATTGAGATTCGCATTGGTTCACAGGTTCACTCGGTAACCTACCAGATGAAAGCCTTGCCGAAGTCGCACATCGTCAGTAACGAGGCGCATAGGGAGAGAATTGTGAGTAGGTCGTCGTTCTGCTGGAGGCGGGTCGCGTACTCCTGGGCAGGGTTGGTAAATCGGCCGGTGGTAGCGACCATACCCCGTTTCGGGCCGTCGAAGTCGAATGTGGCAATCGCCGAATGGAGCTTCTGGACGACCGGTCGCCCGACGGTGTCCGTGTGCTTGCACTCGACGATGATCGCGCGCCGAGTGCCGTCGACGACCTCCTCCATAATGACGTCGCGTCCCTCGTCGGCAGTCCGTTCTGCCTGGCGGACGTTCTCGTAGCCGAGGTTGCGGAACACGTCTTCCATCACGTCCTCAAACTCGAACCCGGAGAGGTCGTCCAGTACAGCCATTCGGATATATCTGGATAGTACGTTGCAACTGTCAAATACGTTGCCGAACAGCCCGCCGCCCTGTTTATTGAACCCCCCAGAGGGGTGCGGGAGTTACCGAACTACCCGCGATCAACGTATGAACGGGAACGCACTTGCAGCCGGTTCAGAGGCAGTCCCAGTAGCATCGCCCGCACAATCCCATCAAGACACAGTCGAATACGTCGGCTTCCGCGTCGATGGCCAAGCCGTCGTCCTGAACCTCTCAGAGCATCGGCGGCTCTCCCTCGAGCGTAGTCTAGACCTCGTCAACCACAGTCCGAGCGGGTTCGAGTGGGGGTACAGTGGTAGTGGGCCCGCTCAGCTCGCGTGCGCACTCCTACTCGACTACTACGACGACGAGCAAGTCGCCCGAGAGCACTACATCGCGTTCCGTAATCAGGTGGTCTCACAGCTGGAGTGCGACGGTGCCGCGGCGTGCTGGCACCTTACCGGCGAGGAAATCGGCGCCGCGATGGCGTCAATCACCGACGACGTCGTCGCCCTCCCCGACGGTGGGCGGCCGTCGCCGACGCTCCCCGAGAACTGGCGAACCGTCTCTCGCCCGGACCAGCGGGTCTTCCAGCGCGCTGATCGCGACCACTACATCGTACTCGGGGATGGAAGCGACGAGTGGCTAGTCGTTCTCTGCAGCCAAGGCGACCGTGCGTATCCTGCCCCGCTCTCACATCGGACGGTTTCCGAGGATGCTGACCTAGAACAGGTGATTCAGGAACTCGCCGAGGAGAGCAACGACCTCATCGAACCCCAGGAGAGGGAGCACTGATGGAGACGCTTCGACTGGCGCGAGCCATCCACCAGCTCCTCGAACGTGGTGTCGAGGCGCTCGAGAAAATCGGGCGCGAACTGGAGCGGTACAACGACCGACAGGAGCGCACCGACGACACCGACTCGTGACCCAAACACACTCTCTAGACCAAATACCGAGTACCGGCTTTCAGTATACGCCTACCCCCGAGGGGTGCTCGTGTCCTATCCATCGTGAAGGCCAGCCGGTCACGGCGCCGCTCGGTTTGCGGTTCGCAGAGCGTGTCCATATCGAATCAATCCCGCGCCACGTCGCCGGCGCGATCTACGAAGCACATCACTCCTATATGGACGATGTCCCTCGGACGAACCTCGTCCATCACGGACTCTGTTACCAGGACCAGCTACTAGGTGCGATTACGTGGCGCTATCCGCTGATTCGCTCGCTGGAGTACGACGGGACGCGATTCGAGGGCGACGAGATCGTCGAGGCGGCACGGATTTGCATCGGCGTCGATTTCCCCAATCTCGCCTCTGCCGCCCTCGCCCGGTCGATGGAGCGGTTCGTGCGTCGGCACGGCCGGCGACGAGGCGTTCGTCTCCTGCTGACGTTCGTGCGGGCCGACTTCGACGGCTCGATGATCAAAGCGCTCAGAGACAAGGGCTGGCACTGTGCCGGTAAAACGGACCCCGGCCAAGCTGGAAATCGCCCCGATAAGCAGATTCGAGAGCAGCCGAAGTGGCGGTTTCTCTGCGAAATTCCAGCTGAGTCCGACCGGGAACAGGCCTCACTCGGGAGGTGGTCCCCGTGACCACGAATGCCAGTCTCGATGAATTCGTAGCGGAGGCTGATTCGGACAGCCGGACCGATGACGACCCATCGGCCGTCAACCAGCTGTTGAAACCGGTATCGCCGTCACTCGGTCTGCAGCTCATCCCCGGCAGGGGCGATCCAATATACCTCCAAAATAGGGGGACCGAACGCTATCTATTCCGAGATGACCACGATCGATGGTTCATCCTCCAGCCCTCAGCCAAGAGATCGGTCGACGACTTCGTTCGCTGGGTATATCTTCCCGAGGAGAAGCCCGCCGAGGTCGCCCGAACAGCCATGGGCCAACAGACGGTTCTCGGCTACAAGTACGTCACACGAAGCGAGGCCCCCGAACCGGTAGCCACGACGGTGACAGCGATGTTCGTCAGCGAGCCCTGGCCCGATGCCACCTACGAGTGTGGATCCTGTAGCAGAGTGTTCGACTCACCGCAGAGCCACGCTCGGCACTGCTGGGAAGCACACCCCTGGGTTCCAAATCCTGAGCAGGTCCGGGTTCGGAGGGGCGATTCTGAGTAGTTCCGACATCTGATCGAAGCGCCGGACTGGACCTGGATTAACCAACACTCATCGCCGTTCAGAGACGGGTGTTGGTTAACGTGGTGTTGTTTTTTCGCCCGGGGGAGGGACGCAGGGCGCGAGACGATGCAGGCGCTCGTCGATGACCGTTCCTAGTCTGAGGTGACTGAGATGAAAGATCCAGAGTCCAGAACCATCTTCGCCGGCGTCGATGGGCGTACCGACACCGAACTGCCTGAGTGGTACCGACAGCGCCACGGGAATGCAGAAATCGTGACGTTCGCCGAAGCGATCCGTGAGCTCCCGCAGGCCGTCGAAACGACCGTGGCGTTCCAGAATCCGTACACCGACGAGTGGGTCGAAACGGAGCGGTTCAACGCACTCGTCGAGCCGAGTCGCGCTCGGGAGCAGGCCCGAGATGAGGACGCGGAGACGGACTCGTTGTTCCACATTCCCACAGACAGCTACTCGATCATCAATCCGGTCGACGTCTACGGCCCGCTGGAGGAGGTCCTCCGCGAGGAGACCATCGACGGGACGCCGCTAGGCGAGGTGATGTTCGGCGAGATCCGGCGCTACCGTGGCGGCGGCGAGGTTCACATGGACATCATGTTCGACGGCCTCGAGGTGCGGCTCCCCGGCCGGTCGGACCCGATCACGATGGGCGTAACGTCGGGCTACGACTTCTTCGGCGAGCACGCCGTCTACGTGGAGGGCTTCGCCCAGGACGGCTACTGTTCGAACACGATGCGCTCGCTCACCGACAAGGAGGTCATCAAGCACGTTGGCGACGTGCGGAACTTCCAAACCTGGTGGGAGGAGCTCCTCGCACAGGTCGAACTCGTCGCCGACGACCTCTTCGAGTTCATCCGGGACGCCCAGAACATCGAACTCGACTTCTCAGAGCTCCCGTTCACAGTCACGGAGTTCTACACGCTACTTGGCGTCCCGGACTACCTGGCCGAGCGCGCGGCAGGCGATGCAGAAGCAAACGCGACGTCGCCCTTCGAGATCGATATGTGGACGCTGCATTCCGGCGCGACGTACGCACTCACCCACTTCTTCCAGGGCAAGGAGGGCGCATCCCTCGATCAGTACGTCCGCATTGCCAACGACATCCTGTTCAACCCGGAGGGCACCATCGAGCGCGTCGAGCAGGCCTACGAGGAGCAGCTGGAGGCGGACGGCGACGATGGGACCCATATCGCGTCCAAAGAGGGCACCACTTCCGAGCGTATCGAGGGCCATTGAATGCATACACCATCTTGTAGAACTTAAGTCACCATGCCTGAGAAGCACTAATCCCTACGCAACCCCACTTATCAGACGGTTCACTGTATTGAGTTGGGGTCGTTTCCAGCGACCTCGATAAGGCAATCAACTGGAAAGTATAGCAAGTGGCGTTACCGTAGCGTCCCAGTCTCACCCATATCGTCGGCCATGAGCATTACCCCGAGGTCGTCGTCGGGACGGGGGTCGCGGTTGCCGACACCGAGAGCCACACAAAGTTTATTGCAGAAACGACTATCGGGAAACGCACAGATGTTCCATAGCCGACGCCGCGTCCTCCGAAACGCCGGTGTCGCCCTCCTCGGCGGCGTCGCGGGCTGCAGTAGTCGCGGAACGGACACGGATAGCCCTCCATCGACGCCAACCGAATCGGCCACACCGAGCCAATCCGAAACCCCGACAGACGAACCCATCCCGAAGGTGAACGAGGCGTCCTGTGAGAACCGCTGGGAGCCAACGACACAGTGGTCAATGCTTGAAGGAACGCGGTCTTATCCACCCGCCACACTCGCAGGACAGGCGGTGTTCGCAGCAGGTTCGCGTCTCTATGCCGTCGATGTAGCGACTGGTAAGACAGTGTGGACGAGCGAGCGGTACTCGTTCAGTGGCGCCACAACAACTAATGGGTCTACGGTAGCAGTGCCCGACACGACTGGAGTATCGGCGTTTGACCCGGATGGCTCGGAGCGTTGGCGAGTCGAACCAGAAGGCGACCGTCACCGGATTCTGGCCACTGCCTCAGAGGGCGATACGCTCTATCTCTCCGTCAGTGTCAGCGGTTCCGAGATACCCAGCTCCGAGGAGTACGACCGCGTCCACGCACTCGACTGGGAAACAGGCGAGCAACAGTGGGCCGTCCCGGTTGGCGACCCCAACGGGTCAACTCCTGCCAAAGACCTCCTCGCGGCAAAGGGGTATCTCTACGCCGCCGTCACCGGTGGCTACACCGTTGCGCTTTCGACAGCCACCGGGGAGACGAGATGGGAACATGATACAGGTTTCGGCGCTTCGCGTCTCGCAATCGCAGGAAACACCCTCGTTCGATTCGCCGACGATGCCATCGGCCTGGCCTCAGATACTGGAGCTGTCCGCTGGCGGCAGCCTCTCGACGGCGGATTGGCGGGCGGAAGGTACATCTATGGCCGAGTTGACGACGTCTTGGTGGCACTCGACCCCAAGCGGGGGATCCCTATCTGGCGTACTCGGCTTCCGGAGTCGGGCGAACCTTCGGGTATCTCCATCCTCGATAGCACACTTTACGCCAGCATCGGCGACGAACTGTACGCACTCGATGAAGCGACCGGCTGTCACCTCGGGTCGGTAACTGCTGGTGATGCGCTTGCGGTTACGGATAACCGCCTCGTTACTACCGATTTCAGCCGGGGAGGCGTTCGTGCCTTTTCACGACCCTGAACGATCTATTCCGCTTAGAATCTCTGTGCATCGACGTGGCGAACGGTTTACGACAATGGACGCTCCCTCCGTCAACCCCGAACGCTTCAGCGATTGTTGTTCATATCCACGACATTCGAACGATACGCAACCCTACTTACCGGACGTTCCATTCAATCGAGCCGGGTTACGTTCCGACCGTCCTCAATAGGGCGATCTACTGGTAAGTACAGCAGATCTACTCAACTGGTGTTCCAGCTCGATATTTGAGTAGAGGAAATCGGGTTCGATTTACTGGTAGTGTTATACCTCCCCTTTCTCTGTGAAGCTCTCCGGGAGGGACGCTACTTCGCCCACTTGTACGCGCCAGAGATCAGCATACATTCCGTCTTTGTCGAGGAGTTCCTCGTGGCCCCCACGTTCAGCGATTTCGCCGTCGTCCAGCACAATGATTGTGTCTGCGTCCCGAATTGTCGAGAGACGGTGAGCTACGACTACAGTTGTACGGTCGGCCGAAATCGTGCCGAGATTCTCCTGAATCCGGGCTTCTGTCTCTGTATCGACATGGCTTGTTGCCTCGTCTAGGACGAGAATTTCGGGGTCTGAGAATACAGCACGGGCAATTGAAAGTCGTTGACGCTGTCCGCCGGACAGTTTGACGCCACGTTCGCCAACTCGGGTGTCATAGCCGTCCTTCAGGGAACTCACGAACTCATGGGCACCAGCGGCACGTGCAGATGCCTCGACTGCCCTTTCACTCGCATCGGGCTGGGCATAGGCGATGTTCTCTCTAACCGTTCCGTCGAACAGATATGGCTCCTGTCCAACGTAGCCGATGTGTTTGCGGATATCGCGTCGCTCGACATTCTGAATGTCAGTATTATCGATACGAATCGCACCGGAGTCAGGGTCGTAGAAGCGTAGCAAGAGTTTCACGAGTGTTGACTTTCCAGCCCCCGTCGCACCGACTATCCCTACAGTCTCGCCTGCGGGCACGTTAACCGATATGTCGTTTACTGTACGTTCGTCGGTGCCGGGGTAGCTGAAGGTCACATCCTCGTACGTGATTCGACCCGAAACGCCCTCAAGACAGCGGCCATCCTCTGGCCCAGAAACGGTGTTTGTCTCGTCAAACAGCGCGAGTACGCGGCGACTCGCAGCACGCATCTCTTGATAGCCGTCAATGACCTCTGGGAGACGTTGAAACGGCCAGCCGAACTGATTTACGTAGACGAGGAACGTCACGAGAGTCCCCGCAGTAAGCCCCCCGGAGAATCCCGGCGGTGGCCCAATAAGTACCCAGAAACCACCTACAGCGAAGACTATGGCATAGCCGAGATTAGTAAGACCATTAGTTACCTGTCCGAAAGCCGCCTTCGCTTTCGATACCCGCCATGAGGTGGTTCGGTACGCCGCAGACTCTTCAGCGACGCGTGCAGCTTCCGATTCTTCCCGCCCGTAGGCTTTCACCACGTCAATACCGCCGAGGTTGGTCTCGATGATGCTGGCAATGTCACCGACGTTTCCCCGGAGTTCCTCGTACTGAGGCGCTATGTGGCGGTTGTATCCGTAGTTTACAGCCCCAACGAAGACAGGAACGACGAACGCCAGTACCGCCAACTGTGGGTGAATCACCAGCATATAGGCGGCGCCGACCGCGACCATGAAGACGGCGTTAGTTGTCAGGGAAAGTGTACCATTGAAAAAGCTCTCTATTGTGTTCACGTCGTTGTTGAGTACGGAGAGTAACTCACCGGTTCGGGTATCGTCGAAGAAGCCATACCGTAGCTGCTGAGTGGTTTCGTAGGCATCCGTTCGAATCGAGTGCTGGACGCGGTAGGTCGCAATACTTCGCACCCATGCTCCAAGGAGGTAACAGACTGATGCGGCAGCGTAGGAGCCTCCGATAAGGAGTGCCGAGAGCTGGAGCTGTGCCATGTCGGTATGCGGAAGATAGTAGGATGGAACAAGCGGAAGCCTGTATGGGGCATCCCCAGTTAGCGTGGCGTCGATGGCCGCACCGAGTACGGCCGGTGGGAGCAGCCAGCAGATTCGAGCGAGAAGCAGGAATCCAGTACTCGCCGCCAAATACGGAATATATGGTCTGAAGTAGCTGGTTAGCAATCGATAGACCGGCCGTTCCACACGGGAGGCGAGCGTTTCGAGATCGGGTGCGTTCTGTCGTTCAGTAGTCGGTTCAGTCGAGTCTGTCGTCGTGCCTTCGGTCATCAGGTTCGGTGCCTGCGAAGCTGTCGCTGTGCGGTGCAGACGGAAACGAACTGGAGACAGAGCTACGGGCCACGGCGCAGGCGGGGCCGTGGAGCGAGCCATGTACCAGTCCGTCTTATGACTGGTCGAAAACGAAAATCATCGCGTTACCACGTCAATTATCGGATAGGACTTAACGGTTACCCCGTGTTGACTGGCACTTCTCCTCCTTTTGATCGCAACTCCACTTACGGGCTGGTACTCTCCGAATCAGATGTTGAAAACCCAATCACTCAGCCGGAAAATTCGCAACCCCACTTAGCGGTCATTTCGTCAGCCGATCGTCCGAGAACTGGGGGAGAGCCGGACAGGGGTAAGTACAGGTGAATGACTTAGCGCAGCAGACCGCGACCTATCTTACAGCTGGTAAGTCAGCCGTGCAAGATATAGAGGATGAATTCAGCACGCCGGCTTCATTTGTTTCGCATTTAAGATAGCGAATCAGCCGTTAGGTGGGTCTGCGTAGTTACCGTGCTTATGTTGGAGAAGAAGTGGCGTTTCAAGTGGGTCCCGGTTGGCGTCGGTCCAGTCGCCAATCTCTCCCAAGTACGTACAATGGAATGCCGAATACAAGCGAGTAGATGGTGAAGATCGTAGGAACCCATACTTCTGGTGCGGCGGAGGAGAACGGGCGACCGATTACGACCACCCCGATACTGATCGGTACAACAACTAATGAAACTGCAACTAATCGGCTCTTAGTCGTGTCCATAGTTCCGACGATTAACGGAATCACCACTCCAGCCGAGAGCGCGAAGTTCCGGAAGATCCCAGATTCACTACTAAGAAGAATCGCCAGAATAAGAGCGCCCACGCAGGCAACCGCGACTCCTATGACTCTCTTAATAATGGACTGAGTAGATCGGTCAGACCGAAGATTCCACTCAACAAGAACTCCAGCGGCAATGTAGACCGCCCCCCACCATCGTAAAAACGGGAAAGACGCAATATCAATTCCGGGGAGGAGGGAGAGGAAATCCATGACACTCGACGGAAAAGCCAACGCTACAAGTCCCATGGACACCACTAACCCGGCCGTCTTGGAGCGGAGCATATCTGAATGAGTCTCACCTAAAGGGAAGTGTTTTGTGAAATGTAGAATTATTGAGTTTACCTCGATATGGTTGTGTGAGTAGTTCATCTGTATCTACCGACGGTCCCCCACGTCCCTTGTCCTCGGACCTGCCGACAGCAAGAAGCCGCCGTCCCCACAGCCACCTTCCGTTCCAAGCTCCGCCGTCGGTAGGGGTGTGCGGGCGTTTTTGACGGCTCAAATTACGCCGCAAATCCGGCAGAAAGCATTTCTCCACAGCCCAACCAGTCACAGGTTATGTCCCAAGACCCTCCACGCAGAACGTTCCTCCGTGTCGCCGGAAGTGCTATCCCTGTTTTGATTGCCGGGTGTGCGTCCGACGGGGACATCACACCCTCCCCCAGCGAATCACCGACAGAAACTCCCGCACCCTCTTCAATCCCGACTGGTACCGCGACTACGGAATTTCAAGACGGAAGTGCTGGGCCAGCACCCTCCTGTACAGGTGGATACTCCTCATTTACTCCGCGCTGGGTCGTGGAAGGATCCGGACCGCTCGGGGGCTTCAACATTACTACCGACCAGCGAACTATCGGGCACGGGGACACACTCACAGTCTCCTTGCGAAACGTGACGGATAGCACCCAGCTCACAGGGAATCGACGTAAATACGACGTACAATATCGAGGTTCAAACGGCTGGCACACTATCTTTGGAAAGAAGGACAACTCTTTCTGGAACGACGTAGGAATTGAACACGAGCCGAATCAGGGATTCACGTGGCAATTCCCCTTTTCCCGAGACGGACTCTCAAATATCGCAGAATACGACGGTTACGGAGTCTGCGCTCCAATTAGTACCGGAACGTACCGCTTCGTCTACTGGGGCATTACTACAGAACAAGAGAAAAAGGAGGACTACGAAACGGATTACGCCCTTGGCGTATCTTTTATGGTTACCGACAACTGAATTGCTGACAGAGGTTGCTTCTGTACTCACCGGCGCTTCAGTAGGTACTCGTCGAGGATTTCCTTTCTGCTCTCCCGTCCGGGCACTCCCTGTTGGCGTCGTCGGTAACCACGCAGCACGCGCACAGTTCCGCCCCATCTTCACTTACCGGCTGGGGGACTGTCGCCGGCAGCGGGCTTCTTGACGGGTCCAACTCCGTGGAACTGCTGTTAGGTAGCTCGTGTATATTGGTCAAACCGGTATTTGTCCGTCTATAAGATATTTGGTACTGTGTGTTGAATCTGTGACTATGGGAACACGACTCCTACGGGCCTTTGGAGCACTCGGTATCTTTGGTGGGGGTATTGCAATTTGGTACGCTTACCAGCGCCAAATGTGCACGAATGTTGCTGGTGCGGGCGGCAGTTGCTCCCCAAACATCGTCTATCTCGTTCCCGGGATACTCGCCGCTCTCATCGGCTTCAGCCTCTTTATCGTTCTCTATAGGCGCCAGTCCGATGGGCTGGGAACTGCAGAGGCTTGACAGAGGCTTGCTTGTACTTACCGCTAAGCAGTTCTTCTGTACTTACCGATTCTTTCCAGCTGCTATGGGAGTAGACCGTCGTGCAAGACTCGCGCCCTGTATCTTGCAAGGCGGTTCAGACATCATCTGAAATTGGCAGGAACCTCACCGGTCAATCCGCAATCTCATTTAGCGGCTGTTTCACCGATTACTAAGTCGGAAACAAAACCTTGTGAATAGTCCTATGACGCCAGTCAGTTCAAAACGAATCGCCAGCGTGCAGAGCGTCTACCTGCCGCCGCCGTGACTTCGCGACCTGTTTTTCGTGCCCCCAGAGAGGGCGAGGGCTCCTCCGAAAGCTCTCAGAGGTGACTTCCAGTGAGTCAACAACAGAGTCCCGACAACGTCTCGATCGACGAGATCCCGGTCGATATCGACAACACGCAATCAGGGGAGGTCGATCCCGTTGACGTCCCCGACGAAATCGAATCCATCACTCGTGGGCTTGCCAGCGAGCATCCGCCGACGAATCCACTGGTCGTGCTGAAAGCGGCCCGGTGGTGGTATCTACACGGCAAAGGCGGGTCCGATCCCGCCTTCCGGTGGGCCATCGAGTGGGCGCGGCACCTCGCGACCGACACGCCTAGCGACGTTGAGCGGTTCGACGAGTTCCTCGAGTACCTCGTCACGGTTGGCTTCGCTGAGAAGAGAGCCGCGCTTCGCTAATTAGAACTCGTAGCAGGCGACATCTTCAGCACCGCAGCTTGGACACTCATCGGCGTCCTGTGAGAGTGTCTCCCCACAGTTTCGGCACTCCCACAAGGTCGATGAATCACCATCGACGGCTCTGCGGAGTGTACTCAAGAGTCCCATCCTAGCTCGGAAAAGGTACGCACGATTATTAACACCATCCCATGATAGCCGTCCTGAGTTAAACGGGATCGCGAGGGTGTGTTTTTGTACGCCCCCGAGGGGTGCGGCGCGTCCTGAACTGACGCAGTCGCGGACAGCTCGATTTGGTGATCACGATGGCTACAACCAGTGACTCGTCGGTTTCCTTCGAGGAGACCGACACGCGATCCGACGAGATGAACAGTACGATCGAACAGTGGATCGATGAGCTCGTCGCCGGCGTCGACGACGCGCAGGCTAGCGAGGAGTTCCAGGAGTGGCTCGACGTCCAGAGTCGCTTCCACGACTACTCCTACCGGAACACGCTCCTCATCAAGCAGCAGTACCCCGAGGCGACGCGCGTCGCGGGCTACCGAACGTGGCAGGAGGAGTTCGACCGGCACGTCCAGGAAGGGGAATCGGCCATCTGGATCTGGGCGCCGATCATCACGAAGCAGTGTCCGGAGTGCGAGAACTCCCCGAGCTACCACGAGGACAGCGATTGTGACTACGACGAGACGCCGCCCGAGGAATGGTCGGAGGGACTGGTCGGGTTCAAGCCCGCGCCGGTGTTCGATGTCTCCCAGACCGAGGGCGAACCACTTCCCGACCTGGACACGGAAGCGACCGGGGACGCCGGCGATCTCGTCGAACAGTTGACTGCCGCCGCTGATGAGCTCGGCGTGACGGTGCGAATCGTTCCAGCCGAGGAGTGGACGCACGGCGAGGCGAAGGGCATCTGCGAGCAGCTGAGTCTCGTCGATATGCAGCCGCGTGTCGAGGTTCGGGATCGCGAGAACGATGCCGATCTCGCCCGGACGCTGGTTCACGAGTACGCGCACGCCCTGCTCCATTTCGACATCGACGACGACACGGAACGGTCGAAACGCGAAGTCGAGGCCGAAGCCGTCGCGTACGTCGTCGGGCGGTACTGCGGGCTCGACACCAGCGGCTCAGCGTTCTACCTCGCAGCCTGGGAGTCGGACGATCCCGAGGTCGTTCGCGAGCGGCTCGGACGGATCAGCCGGACGGCAGAGGAACTCATCGACGTGCTCGAAGAGCCGGCTGCTCGCTAAATCGGTTAACCAACAGATTGCCGGACTTCTACTCTTTCGTTGGTTAAGTTTTTCTGCGCCCGCAGAGGGGCGGAGGCGCATTCTAACCTCCGCGAACCATGACTGAAGACTATCTAACAACGGTCCTCGAGGAAGCCGAGCACGTTGCCGAGCAGCACGACCAGGTCGCCCGAACGACGGACAACCAGGCCCACGAGTACCTTCGTTACGCTGTCCTCCGGATACTCGAGGGGAAGGCAGACCACCTCCCGGCGGATTGGACGCCGATCGACGGCGTCACTGTCGGCTACGGCACCGACGAGGCGATGTTCGACAGTTGGGACTCCAGCGAGGACTGGTGGGAGACTGTCCCGCCCCAGGAGGCGTGTACGCGCTTCCGGGTTTTCTTCCCGGACGACCACCAGACGGTTCCACGCGATATCGTCGACGTGATGGCCGCGCTCGGAGCCTGGCGCGTCTGGATTGGGAGCGCAGCCGCGTGTGGGTCCTACGACCATCGTGAGCGCCGTGAGGTACACTACCTGTGGCCGGAGGGCCATCCGGTGGAGGAAATGCTCCACGAGCGCCTCAGTGGCCCTGCGGAAGCTGTCGCTCCGGACGGTGGCCGAACGGGCGACGTTCGCGACCGGCTGGTCGTCGACGAGAACGGACAGTCGCAGGACAACCTTGAGCCTCGAACCAGACGTGCCGTCGACGAAGCGATGGACGTCTCGTTGCTCGAAAAAGGCGGCAAGTACGACGTTCGGTCAGCGTCCGGGAATTGGTACAAAGTCGACGTGATAAGCGAGTCGTGTACCTGCCCGGATTGGCAGAAACGAACTCCCGAAGGCGGTTGTAAACACATTCGGCGAGTAAATCACGAAATCAAGCAGAGGCGTGTCCCCCGACCAGATGGGCGCCTCCCCTCAAACTCGTAGGACTGCCGGGCACTCGATAGTTCCAAGGATATTGTAACAGCAGACGAAACTCAGTTATGTTGAGTTTCGAATTTTGTTACAGTTGCTGGAGAACCGTTGAGAGTGGTTGGTTGCGGATTTAACCAACAAAACTATACTACTTGTCTCTGTGTTGGTTAACACAGATCGGCCCATGTCCTACGAGCCACCGACGCCCCCAACGGACCTCCCCACTGGCATCATCGACACATTCGATGACTACTCGCCCGAACTCCTTCGTCACGTCGCGAGCTACGCCGAGGAACTCGCTGAATACCGTGAGCGTGAAGATCGCCTTGCTGAGGCGGAGGATGAAGACGAGATTGAAGAACGGCCAGACGACCTCCCAGATGACGTTCCATCGAAGGCGACGATTACGATCAAGGAAATCAACGACAACCGCTACTACTACTGGCAGTGGCGGGACGGCGACAAGATCCGCTCTCAGTACAAAGGTCCCGTCAATCCCGACGAATAGACGAGATAACGTCACAGTCGGATGACCGATGATTCGTGGTGACACCCCGTCTGTGAAGTGAAAGACGGGAGCTGTTAGGGCTCGGGTCGCGGGGCAGTCTCGTACCGTTCGATGTCGTCGGTCTTCTCCACGCGGTCGTAGATCTCGCGAAGCGTGTCTTGTGCCCGGAGGAGCTTGTGCTCATCGAGGAACTGCCGACCACTCTCACTAATCCCGTAGAACTTGTATGGTAGATCGTTCTGCCGACGGTCATCGGGCAGGAGGACTTCCTCGACGATGCCAGCGTCGACGAGCTGCTGGAGGTGCTGACGAATCGTCGTCTGGCTCTTGCTCGGGTTGACGTAGTCGAGTTCCTTCAGCGTCGGCAGTTCCGACGGATGCCCGAGGATGTCCTGAAGGAGCGCGAATCGCGTCTCTTGGGTGACAACGTTGAGCCGCTCCCGAACGGACTCCAGGTCGCTTGGCGTGTGGTCGGAAGTACTCATTACACCAAAGTTCGCGTAGTGCGTGCAAAAGCGTTTCGCTCAAATACGAATCAGTTTAAGGCGATACGGTCGCCGTTGTGTTCGCCACATTGAAGCAGGGTACGGGAGAACGCCCGGATAGATGAGTGAGGATCCGGTTACTGTCGATGAACTCGCCAAGAAAGCCGACGAGTATCTACACGAAGCTTCACTCACTCCGGAAGAATACGAAGCACTGAAACAGAGTGTTGCGGAGCTCACGCCAATCTTCTCAGCGAGAGTTCGTACTTCGTCCTCGGAAGCTACGGGAAACCCGAAATCCGTCGTCTCCAGCTCGTAAAAGATCGCCTCAACCGGCAGCCCGGTGCGTACGCGTTCCTGATGGTCGACATTCGGAGCGAGTGGACGAACACCTACCTCAAGTTCCGGCTGCTCGCCGATTACACGGACGTCATCGTGGGCGTCGCCGAACACGCCCAGGGCGGTTTCCTCGTCGAGCAAGGCTATTTCACCGCTCTCGAGGAGTACTTCGTGAAGACTCACGTGTTCAAACGTGAGTATGACCTGTTGGATGCGGACGCGATCGACACGGGCATCGATATCGACAACCCGTATAGCGGAATGCAGACCGCGATCTTCGAGATGCTCGACGATTCTGGGCGTCTTTGTCGGTGGACATCGGAGGACGACCTCGTCGAGTGTGCCAAGGCTCTCGTGAGTGTTCAGGAGTAACCGTAGACAGAGACAAATCGGTAACTGACACCCCCACGTTTCCGTCGTTTCTCCACGACGTCCTCGTCATCAATGGCACCGACGACGAGAAAATCGTCGTATACCCCCCATTTTCGTGTTGTAAATGGACGAGGGCAAGGGGATAGTACAGTACATATAATCGGCACGTCGAATCTCTTGGCTCACCCACTCCCCGTTTTCGAGTAGTAATGAGATGCCCCGGTGAATTACCCCCCATTTTCGAGCTGTAACGAATCACCCGGACCGCGAACACCCTCCATTTTCGAGTTGTAACGAGAAAATCCAGAGAATTACACCCCCCGTTTTCGAGTAGTAAGTCGGTGGAGTATAGCGTCGAGATTAGTTCTTGTTCCGGAACTGCTTCAGCCGTTCGCGGACAACCGCGCTGATAGGCGCCTCTTCGTGAGCTAGATCTTCGAACCGAGAATCCTCACGAATCGTCCCCATGATCGTTTCCGGATCCTCGGAGAGGGAGAAATACATATGCACTCCTCGGCCTCGACCCTTGCCTCGACGTTCAAAGTCCAATACACCGTACGTACTCTGCTCTGTGACGTGATTTACGAACGTCTCGCGACTGTACTGATCCGAATCCATCGAATCAGCAATGAATTGGTACGTCTTGAACGCGGGTCCAGCAGGTATCCACTCAGGATGTTCTCTTGCGTAGTGGGCAGTAGCCGCCACAGCGTAGATGGAGAGTTTCTTTTGAGTGGATATCCCGCTAATATGGCGTAGTTTGCGATTTTCGGTGTATTTCTCCTGGGCTTCACGGACATCAGTCTCGGTAACAGTGTCAGCTCCACGCCGCTCGGCTAATTCGCCAGCCCATCTGAGGAGATCAATCGCTTTCCGCGCATCCCCGTGCGTTTGGGATCCGAACGCAGCAACAAGCGGAACAACGTCATCTGCAAGTGAGTCTGGCTTGAAGGCGTCCCGCCGGTTGCGGAGAATACTACGGAGTTGGTTCGCATCGTAATCGTCGAAGAAGATGTCGTCAGGGTTGTAGGAACTCTGTGCGCGGCTGTTGAGGTCCTTCATGAAGTCGGCGTAGTTCGTGATCGTCGTGAGCGAGATGGGACCATCAAAGTCGGCGAGTTTACGAGCCCGTGAAAGCTGGTAGATGAGAGAATTGTACTCTGCTTCCTGATACGGCCCCTCGAGCATATCGATCTCATCGAGGATGAAGATGACACCATCGTAATACTCTCGCATGAGTTCGTACAGTCGCTCGAGCTTCTGATCCGTTGAGACGCCGGTTTGGGGAACGCCAGGATCAACACCGAGGTCGTCTGCAGCAGCTTTAACTAACCGGTAGACGGCCCGATCTGCAGTCTTCGGTCCCTCGCAGTTGATAGAGAGAACCCCGAAGGTCTTGCCTTGAGATTCACATAGTTCGACGATCTGTTTACACACTGCATGATTAATGAGCGATTTCCCCGTTCCAGATGGCCCGCTCAGGAGCATATCGGGGATCCCTTCATTCTGGAGGACCGGTTTTAGATTGTCGACGACACGGCCCAGCTGGTCGTCACGACCGACGATACGATCCTCGTCGATGATAGTATCTGACCGGACGAGGTCTTTGTTCGCGAAAACGCCACCGGACGACTCGGTTTGGAGCCGATCACGAATTGAGATGCCGCCACCGTCGCCGTTAGTTGCTTCTTGAGACGAATCGGCGGGATCTGACCCGTTTTCGAAGGTCGTTTGTGACGCGCCAGGAGACGCCACCTCCTCATCCGTCGACTTAGGTGTTTCAGGATCAGCAGCAGAAGATTCACGATCCTCCTCACCTTCCGTATTATTCGATCCTGCTCTACGTCCCTCTCGTCCCATTATGAACCCTCTCGAACTCTGGGTATAAAAATATGGACCCTTGGGGAGTTGTAACCGGGCGAAAACAAGCTATTTAACGACTACAGCCCCGTATCCTCTGTATGAGTCAGATACCGTTTTCGGAATCTATCACCCACCGTTGTCGAGATGTAACGGTTCGATGAAGATCGCTATCGTCCAATCTCCTCGATGACCCAGACCCCCCGTTTTCGAGTTGTAAGACGTTGAGGGGTGGTAACACAACTGGTTCGATTTTCCTACCCACCCCATTTTCGCGTTGTAAGGAGAAGTGAGTCGAGGTGGGTCTCGGAGCAAAATCTACATAATCCGGATTTTGTGAATGGTGCTCTGGGTGATACGGTCTTTCTTACACTCCCCGTTTTCGAGCAGTAAGCACCAGAATAGTCACGAAAGAACGACGCTCGTAGGATCCGTTCACGAATCAGAGGAAAACCTGGTTTCGGACATGATTACTGGGGGAGCTGCGTTGGTGATCTCGAATGTTCCACCCCCACCCCCCTTTTTCGAGTTGTAAGTCGCTGGGAACAGGCCACTCCAGACGTAGTGTAGCGAGAGTTGAGGTAACAGAAGTTGGCGTAGAGGCAACGAGATGAGAGATTATACGGGATCAGAACCTCGGACAAAATGAAGAGATCCTCTGCACTCAGAGATCTCAATCGTCTAGCCGAACTAGACTATTTGTGTTCTTTGTCCCCAGTACGGATGTGGTAGGGTAACATATAACATAAAACTTCGTATTTCTAGCTGTGAGTTAGAAGATTAGATTCTCATCCTCTCTATTGCGTATATCCGCCACAATCGGCTGTTTTGCGCTCCTCTTGCTGTTCACCCCTCCCCGGTGCCACGGGTTTACAACTCGAAAAAGGGGGGAGAGGGTTCGTCAGGTCCAGTCCGTGATACTTACTACTCGTGTTCCGTTGAGCTCTCGTCGGATGTCGTTCCGATCCCAGTCAAGAGGTGCGAGTATGCTCTCGACAGCTCGGATCAGCTGTGTCTCGTAGTACGAGGAATCGTACGACTCTATCTCCTCGTGGGACAACGCGACCCGTTCTCGCGAGGTCTTCTCGTCGTCGACGACCACGTATTCGATATCCTGTCCGGGGTGGACGGCGAGGTCCTGGTCGCGAGCCCGTTTCAGGGCCGCCACGTTCTGGGTGTTCTGCGTGTACCCCTCCAGCGGCTTGGAGACGCGATTCCGTTCGACGAGGTCCTCGATCGGGACCTCGCCGGCGTGCAGGCGATCGATTGCATCTCGAAGGGAGGTGAGGACTGCTCCCGGTGACCGGGTTGCATCGAATCGTTCGAGACACTCCCGCTGGCTCTTCTCGATAAACGGTGGCGTCGAGCGTTGCCGGGCTTCGATGCCTCTGATCTTGAAGTCGTCGTCGCCGGCGACCTTCCCGAAGTACTTGGTCAACGCGCCGGCGTTGCTCTCGCGCTGCGGGACGAACGCAACCCAGTCGTAGTGGGATTCGTGTTCGAGTCGGATTTCGACGGTCTCCGTGATCTCTGTCGCGAGCGCCTCGAGGTCCTCGCGGTCATCGTCGTCGACGTCGGGATCGGGCGTCACCCAGATGGAGTCGACGATGCCGTGGACGACGCGCCAGCCACCGGCTTCCAGCCGCTGTTTCGCCGTCAGCAGAATCTCGCGAGCAAACGCGTTGATCGCCTCGTGGCACTCGATCCGCCCGAACTTCGCATTGCTGAACCCCTGATACCCGAAGCAGGCGACGAGAATCCACTTCAGCGCACCCGACCGTCCCTCGAGTTCTGCCAGTCGGTCCTCGTCGGGGTTTTCACACTGCTGTTCGCGACGGATGGCCGCCTTGATCTCGTCGCGGGCGTCGATGATGGGTTGGAGGACGTCGACGAGATAGCCCCGCTCGTCGCAGATCGAGTAGCCGAGGCCGGGGACGTCCTCGCGGTCGCTGTGGCAGCCACACCGAATAACGTCGGGCGAGACGTTCCGGGTACAGATGATGTTCGGGTAGAGGCTCGAGAAGTCGAGTTCGTGGACGTCCTCGTGGACGCCGACCTCGGGTGCGAAGATGAAGCCGCCACGGTCGGCGTCGTGGAGCGTCCCCATCGGCTTGTAGAACTCGTGGCGCCAGGAGTTCCACGGGACGAGTACGCCCCGGTCGTGGGCCTCACAAATCTGAATCGCGGTCAGCACGTTGCCGATCGACGCCCACGCCAGTTCCTGGATGGGTTTCTTTGACCGGGAGACGAGATCGAGGACGCCGTCGAGGTTCGTCCCTCCGTAGAAGAACGTGTTACTCTCGTCGATGATCGTCCGGCCGGGCACGTTGTACCGCGCCGGTGAGTGGCCGACACGGCCGTAGCTCGAGTATGTCCATCGACTCGCGAGTTGCTGGTAGTCGATGTCGGCCAACCGGCTCAGCGAGAAGTCGTCGACGCCGCTGACCGCCCCGAGTCGCCCCTTCAAGTAATATTCCGCCCCGTAGTCTCGACAAATCGACACGAACGGTGTGTTCGAGACGTCTATCGCCGTGACCCACCAGGTCGACGAGCGGACGCTTGCTCTGATCGGTGAAGATGGCGCCAAAAGTGGTCCACGCAGTCACTTCCTCGCACTCACCAACATCGACAGTAGCGTTGCTGGGTTCGATGGCGATGAGTTAGTCTTAGTGGGTGCAGATGAACCCGCGAACGTTGAGCTCACCGCGGGGCACCTCTCTGGGTCTGGTCTGCAAGGCGCCGCCGCGTGATACGTGGCGAACCGAATGAGCCTTCAATTGGGACAGCCAGCTTTCGCGCGATCGGTGGCGAAGAGTTCCATCAATCGTCGAAAGTCATTCCGTACCCCCACTCCTCGAGATGGGCTTCCACCTCGTCAAGGTGGTCCAGACCAACTTTCATCACGGCTTCGCGAAGATCGGTAAGTGAAACATCATCGTCGAACCGGTCCTCGAGTTCTCGCTGGGCGTCCCGCTCGTTGCTTTTCGTTTCGCTGTGGAGGAACAACGGGACGCGGTCACGGCCATCCTGGACGCCATCGCGCCGGAATTTATACGGGATTTGCATCGCCTGTCCTCCGGCTGGCTCCGTTGGCTCGGTGTGCTCGTCCTCAGGTTCGAAGTGTGGTTCCGACGAAGGTTCGGTCCCTGTCTCATCGGCGGATTCAGTGGTAGTCTCGCTGCTCGCGAAGGGGTCCTCGCCGGCGCCTTCCTTCATGCCAGTCATGCGGATAGCACCTCGTGCTCGAGGTCACCGGGCTCGGGTGGATTCGGTGCCTCGAGGCCGACTTGCTCCTCTAGATGGCGGGCAATCCGGTCGAACTGGGCGAGCGTTTCGATTTCGTAGTCCCGCTGGCGGTCTCGGTGGCTCCGGACATACTCGAACGCCGAACATTGCTGCATCCAACAACCTTCCATCAGTGACGCTCGCTCTCCAATAACCTCTGGAATCGGGTAGTCGATTTCGTCGAGGATCTTCCGCTGGTCTCGTGTGTCCTTGAACCCGATGGGAACCGCAGCAAGGACGCCAACCTCGACGTCGAGCTGTTTCTCGAGGCCACCAACTAGGGACTCTAACCCCTCGACGGCAGCTCGTCCCTTCGCGCTTGGCTCGACTGGGATGACGAGTGAGCGTGTGGCGTGGATAGCGTTGTACAGATGCGGTCCTTCGGTTGCTGGCGGGTCACAAATAAGGACATCGTACTTGTCTGGCACGCCGGCTTCTTGCAGCACACGAAGTAACTGCGCGTGCATCCCGAATGCTTCTCCCATCGCTTCTGCTTGATCTTTCTCGCGCTGGAGGTACTCGGCGAGGTCCGAGAGCATGTTGTGTTCTGGGATAATGTCGACGTTTTCGACAGTCCGGACAAGGTCGCTGAAATCCCCGCTCGGGCGGCGAATCATGTGCCGGACGATATTGTCGACGGATTCAGTGCGATCGGTGTCGACGCCGAAGAGCCGGGACAGGTCGCCATCCTGTGGGTCGAGCGGGACGACGAGCGGTTTCAATCCTGCTCGTGCGTGTGCGACCGCCAAGTTTGCAGCTGTCGTTGTTTTACCAACCCCGCCTGCCTCGCTGTACGTCGAGTACGCTAACATACACACATCTTGGATACCATCCATCTTGAAAGTTCGGTGGGCTCATTCATTTTTGTAGTTCATTATTTGGTGAATTGGTGTTCATCAATGAATGTAGTTAGTGAACATAGTAAATGAACACAACTAATGAACATTGTTAATGAACACACCTATTGGGTGTTATGGGGGAACACATTCACTGAAGTGGTTTAATGAACGTATCTAGTTGGCGTTGCTAGTGAATGCGGGGAAGGCGTCGGGGTGAATAGCTATTTTACTTCGGGCTTGGACACTGTTTCCGCGAAAGCAACCGACTCTCTAACGTCCGTAATTTCAATGTCTGCCTTGTCACCGGGTCGAGTTCCGGGAACAACAACGACGAACCCCCGCTCAACCTTCGCGGTACCGTCTCCCTGGTCTTCCAATGTGTCGATGGTTACCGACCGTACTTCGCCTTCTTCTACCGGTGGCGTCCCATTCTCATTCTGATTCCGATCGACGATCGGCGCCGGTTCCAAGTCCGTATCACTTCCTTGATCTCCGATCGAGGAGGACAGAAGCGCCACTCGGTAGACGTCGCCAGGTGTAAGCGACCCGCCGTCGACGAGTTCTTCCGGAATCAAGATGACGTATCGGTCACCGCGCTTTTCAAGTACTGTTTCGTAGAGCACGCGTAGCTAATCGGGAATTCCTGCAATTATCTCCCCAATGGTGATACAACTAATGGGAATTGGATTGTCCAACAAACAAGCTCCACGGGAGCTCTACCGGGAGGTTAGGGTGATCGACTTGAGCCAATCTATTGAGACACAACCTCGGAGGATGGATTGTTGTGTGCCTTTATTTCTCTGCCCCGAATTCCGGAACAGCTGTCAAGTAGCTACTGCTCACTTATCATACTCTGAGAATCACGTATTCATCCCGTATCTCACCAGTCGGGGTGTGGACTATCCATGGGCTTCTCGCTCCACAAAACCTATCAATATCGCCCAAAGAATCGTTGAGACGGCCGTTTTCGGGCATTAAACACTCAGAAAACGAACCGCCTCACTCTTCATCCTTATCTGAACACCGCCGAGAGCGGACGGCGACGCCCGTCAGGGCGTTCGCCGTCCGGCTCCACGCGACCGGCTGTTCGCTTCGAGAAACGAAGGAGTTTCTCCGATTATTCGGCGTAGAACGCTCACATCAAGCGATCTGCCCCGAAACCGTGCTCGTGAGCGAGGGGCACGGTGACTCGGTGACGTTCGTGAACGGCTTCCGGTTCGTCGAGGACCTGATCGCCGGTGACAGCTGACGGGATTCAGACCTGATTCGGTGGGAGAGGACACTCGAAAGCCCTCGGCCGCTCGACGTCCCGCGACGCGCCCGAGACGTTCGAGGGGCACTGCGAGGCGGGCTGTAGCCAGCGCGAATCCTGCCCGCGGTACGGCACGTGCCCGAAGAACACCGCGGACGTGAACGCGGCGGCGACCGACCGCTGGGAGCGCGTGTTCTGGCAGGAGATGAAGGAGCGCGGCGTCTGGCTCACGGCGAACCAGTTCGAGTCGCAGTTCGTGTCGTATGCTCATACCGAGGAGGATATCGAGCGGACGCTGGAGGCGTATAAAAGAGGCGCTCTGATCGGGAGTCGATGCTGATTTTCTCTTTCTCTGCTGTCCTCCCGCGACTGTTATCGTGGTGACGACCGCGGAAGCCCCGCTGCTATCGAGTCGGGGGACCGCGCCTGCGCTCCTCGGCACCTTCGAGACGGACGTATTGCTCGTTCCGCCGTGGCGTGTTGGAAGTTCCCAGTCCAGGGGTGCTACTCGCCGGATCAACGTTCACCCTCGTCGAATCGATGGTGACGTTCAAGACTGATTCACTTGACCGGCCTCGTCGACCCACGTTGGGCGGTCGACGGTCGTCTCTCCGACCTCGTCGAACTTGACCTCCTGTGTGACGTTAATTGTCTTTCCGTCTAGCGTTGCCGTGTACGAGAGCGTGTATTCGTACACGACCCCGTTCGGTGCGATCAGGGCAGTAAAGGAGACGTTCGACATTGAATCCACGCCCTCTATCGTTGCCAGTGAGTCGGGAACCCCGACGCCGGTCGATTTGACCCGGTACCGGGTCGTGCCATTCTCGTGGACGATCTTTTCCGTCACGGTCGTATTCAAGGCGACGAAGAGGGTCGAGAGGCGTTGAGAGTTCGTCAGATCACTCCGGAAGACCTGCGAGACGCGATCGTAGGTGGTGTTCTGGTCGACAGTGAGCGCCCTGAATCGGTCGGTTCCATTGGACCATATCGTCAGTCGAACGTGACGAGCGTCCCCGAATCCCGGAACCACTCCCGTCGTGTTCGTCGTGTAGTAGTAGCTATCGTTTGCCGCGACCCGGGTAACCGAGACCGCCCGTGTGCGGAGCGTCCCGTTCGCGTATCGCTCGACGTGTCTACTCCGGACGGTGTACGACCTGTTCTCGAGGACGTTTGAGTGTGCCGTCGCGAGCACAAACGGTTTCTCCACGCCGTGTTCGGTCAGGCCGGGCGCCAGACGAACCGAGTTCGAAGGTGTGGTTGTGGGGGTTTCAGTTGGAGCCCCGTCGGTACGGTCAGTCATCTCCGGGGACGAGGGCTGTCCACCCAAGAGGCCACTACACCCGGAGAGTAACAGTATAACTACGATCGAACCGATTTGGAGGGATTTGGAGCGCATAGTCTATCTTGTTAGTCTACGTTAACACGTCGTGCAGTGATTACAGCATGGTGCTGGATCATTACAGGCATTGCAGGTTCCCCCCCAATCACCGTAATAACATGTTCCATCCGTACAACAATATATGTCCCTGTACTCGCATCTTGCCGAAGGGCCTGACACTTGAATCAGGAAACAGACCGAACCGGTGTAGCAGGAGGACTGTGTCGAAACGTTTTCGGTCGAATCAACGGCCAATATCTCTGAGTCCGAGTCACGTTCAATAATCGCGTATGCTTCCCCGACGTGCGGAAGAACAGAGATGAGAAGGGAACCATCGGTAAGTTTCCTCCGTATCTGTATATTTGCAGTGGTGCCATTCTCGTGAACATCTCCGACGACCGTAACCCCGTCACCAGCTTCCCCGAACTCGTCTAAGGACACGACTTCATCGATTTTCAATCCCGATGGGCTTGAACTCTCGAGAAGATTTCGAGCCGACAGTTCTTCTAACAGTGGAAGCGCATGTTCTGACAGTGCTTTTCGTACAGCCTTTGGTGTATCGTATGCGTCTGACAATTCCTGGAGTTCTTCCAGTAGTCGTTCTCGATCCTCCCGACTCACTGGTTGCGATGTGACCGAGTCATCGGTTGCAGTCACTGTCCGGGAGAATCCAAGGACAGAGGCAACCGACGTGCCGAACACTCCCAGTATTCGCCGTAAAATATTGCGCCGATTTGCGGCATTTTCAGCCCTGTCTTGCTGGGGAGGTCCATTACGAATGTTATCAGCTGCTTTCCACGCTCCTGTACACCCACCATCGTCGATGGTTTCATTTAATTCCCTCCTGTGCCGCTTAGCCCTTTCATCAAGGTTTTTTTCTGGCATGATTTTCGTCCTGTTACGACGTTTTGATATCATATATATGTATGGAAATGTAGGGAACATGAATTGTTTGCGTGGTAATTGCCATAATGCATAACCTCGGAGGATGAGTTTATCGTATGCCTTTATTTCTTATCTCTAATACTCGGGTAGAAATTAGGTAGGTATGTGTATCTAACGATCAGCTATCCACCCAGTTAGCGACTGAAGTTTCAACAGGGTCACTTTGCTGGCATTCGATTCGGTACGTAATGACTGCTTCATCCGAGCCGTCATCTGATCGATCACGGCGGATGACCAACTCGTTCCGCGTCGGGATTCAGGTGTCTCAGATGCTCTATTCCGAGGAGCCAGTCAGTACCATAATAGGGGACGTTCCCATCACTACCGATACCCTCGAAGATCCCTATCCAGAATGGCACCCTGCGCCGTATCCGTTTGAAGCAATGCTCCGGCTATTTCTCTACCGCGAGCTCACTGGCAACAGCTACGACGATATCTCAAACTCGCCCGAACTCGCTGCTGAGATCGGCCTCGACAGCATGCCGGACCCGTCCGTACTCTCACGGACCTGGCGCGACCGATTTGACGAGGCTGTCCGGGAGTTCGTCGAGACCGCAGCACACTACGCAGTCAAAGAAAACCACGACCGAGGTTACGACGATCCAGAAGTCCGACCCAAAGCGGAAATCACACACAACGAAAAACCAGAACAGAACGAGACAGACGACGAGAAACACGAGGAGTTCACCGACGAGCAGATTTTCCGAACAACACGGTTAGCTCGCGAGCATGGGTTCGGGGCGTTCGACTCAGGGCGCGCTCAGAACTCGTCCTACGATGATACACAGTTCTTTGAACTCCAGACCTACATGGGGATGGTCGGATGTGGAACGGCACAGGGCGCTGCTCGCTTCCAGCTCCAGCGTGGTGTCGAGTATGGTCCCGACGGTGACACCCATCTACGTTCTGTCAAGCTATTCGATAGAGAAACCCTCATCGATGGGTTCGATAAGGCAACAGAGCGATTGCTCTCCGGGATCGAGTCAGAGGCGACGTTTCGACGGCCCGTGACGGTTGCTATTGACATCACGACGATTCCCTACCACGGGGACGTAGAGGGAATGCCGATGGTGAGCGGGACGAAAGAAAACCATGAGCGAGCATTCAAATTCGCGACGCTGTCGATTGTGGGTCGCAATGTCCCGATTATCTTGGCTATCGAGCCTGTTCGGGAAAGTTCGAGTTGGGATGAGAATCCATCAAACAAGGTTCACCGAGTCGTTCGTCGATTAATCCAGCGAGCACAGGAGCATGTTCCAATTGAGATGGTCCTCTGTGACCGCGAGTTCGATTCGATGCAGACGTTTCAGACGCTCTCGAACCTTGGAGTGGAGTATCTGATTCCGAAGCGGATTTCGAACCAGGAACGTGATGCGATCGGTCAGATGGAGGAAGACGGGGTAAATGTCGCAGTTCAGCCGGGAACAATGCATACTGATGGTGGGTCTCACTCGATGCGGTTCCTGTACGTTCCATCCAGCAGCGGTGATGGGACGGCGGTCTTCGCGACGAATCGAGTCGTGAAGCCAGCTGAGGCAGAGGTGTTTTGTGATCGGTATAGTCAGCGATGGCAGATCGAGAATGAGTACAAGAGCATCAAGAACGATTTTCTGGCGAAGACGTCCTCGAGGGACTACCGTGTCCGATTGTTCTACTTCGTGTTCGCAGCGTTGCTCTACAATATTTGGCGGGTCACGGACTTTCTGTTGAAGGCTGGTGTAGATGAGGAGATGGAGTACGCACCAGAGATTCCGGCGGGGATGGTCGTGGAGATGGTGAGTGCTGCGTTAGTTCCCGTCGATTAGCGTATTGAGATCGCACACCGGGTCCGAAAATCAGGAGTGGCAACACTACCAGAATAAGGGAAAATAACGGAACTTTCTGAGGATTGAGTGCGATTTCGAGACGGGAGTAGTAGATTACAGTAGATAACTCGATTTTGCCACCTGAGTGCAGACAGTTTCCACGCAATACGATGGAAATAAGCCATCCTCCGAAAGTGCGGCTCTTGGAGCCGGTCGGACGCAAATAACCGTTTTTCAGTGTTGTGTGCGCATGCTTCGTCGTCTAGCCCACTGTTAGCGTTCGAGACCTCCTCAACCGAGATATCCTCCGGTATCGCGTTGATAAGCGCCTCCTGAGGAGCATATCGTGGATCTGTATCACCCCGTACCCAGTTCCCGGCCGAGGCTCTGGTGACGCCAATTCGATCCGCGAATTCAGCCCGTGTCTCCCCACGTTGTTCCCGGATTAGGCGAATCCCCGCGGGATGTCGACCTCGGACATATTTCACACATCAAATCCTCACAGAAAAAGCATTGCTGTTGATGGTCTTTCGACACTCCACCATGTACGGTTAAGTCAATACGAGTTCACTTTCTGCGTAGTCGCCGCCAGACGGAACGCCGATGAACAGCGGATAGTCCTCTGGGTCGCGAGTGCCAGTACCGCGAGTGAGTTTGACCGTGAGTGAGACGCCGACATCGCTTCGCTCGACGTACTCGGTTGGTGCCTGACGCTCACGGTTCTGCGGCGATTCCGGGCCCGTACGAGGCTGCTGGGTGTGTTCTGACATTGATTGGTCTCTGTGATCGTTAGTTGACGGACGGGGCGACTGGATCGTCGACTATCTCACGAAGGGCTGCATCTATCTCGTGTCCGGTGAGTTGCCAGCAGCTGTCGGGTCCTGTACACTCTAGCTGGCTCACAACCTCGGTCTTGAACGCCTTGTACTCCGCCAGTGCCACCTCCACATTGTCAGTGTAATCGAGCAGAAGGGCGAGTGCGAGCTGCGCCGGCCCACTCCCACCATATCCCCATTCGAAGCCCGAAGGACTGTGATTCGCCAGCTCGAGACTCCGCTCTGGCGTGAGCTGTTCTTGGTCCGATTGCTTCTCGACGATGGCGCGGCCTCGACGACGGTAACCGACGTAGATGACGTCGGGATCAGCCGAGGTCCGTGCCTGTACGTGCGAGCGTGGGTCGCTGATTCCACTCATAGGTTGGTTCGCGGGAGGCTCGTTCGATCACCCCCGCACCCCTCTCGGGGGTTCAAAAACAACACGGGGCTGCGTTCGGCAACGTATTTGGCAGTTGCAACGTACTGTCCACATAATTCGGGATGGCTGTACTGGACGATCTCTCAGGGTTCGAGTTCGAGGACGTGATAGAGGACGTCTTCCGCAATCTCGGCTACGAGAACGTCCGCCAGGCCGACCGCACGGCTGACGAGGGTCGCGACGTCATCATGGAGGAGGTCGTCGACGGCACGCGGCGTGCGATCATCGTCGAGTGCAAGCACACGGGGACGGTCGGGCGCCCAGTCGTCCAGAAGCTCCACTCGGCGACCGCGACGTTCGACTTCGACGGCCCCAAACGCGGAATGGTCGTCACGACCGGCCGGTTTACGAACCCTGCTCAGGAACGTCGATTTTGGCTGATTTGAGTGTGCCGCCACGTAGGCCCGGGGATGGCTAATCGCTAGACTAAATCCGATTATGAAGATTTTTGAGGCTGTTTTTCGGGGTCGTGGACGACTATCGAGAAGGCGGAATCTACGTCTAGGGGGCTTCTGAGCTACGTTTCCGAGCAATCAAAGGGGTTTGGCGACACCGAGTCATAATCGGTTTTGGGCAAAATATAGATTGTACTTGCGGGGATTCGAAACGATTATCATGGCGCTACAGGCCTGAAGCGGAGGGTATGATTTTCAGAAGTGGTCCCGTCTATCGATTCGGGGTTTACAAATCCGATTATGGAATTCATATCAGATTTTCCCACTCCTCAACCCAGCCATGAGAGATGACCAACAACGCCTTGCAGTTCCTCGCCGATTCCCTGGACCGCCTCACCCTCCTCGAACGGCTGCACGAGGACCCACAGGTTCAGCCAAGTTCGCCGACGACCTAGACTGCGCCCGATGGACCGTCCAGCGCCACCTCACAGCTTTCGAAGACCGGGGCCGGACTCTGGAGCCGGCTACCGACCCGCAGGCGCCGAGCGCGCCGGCCGGTACGAGGACGACATCCACCTGAAGCGATTCGGAGTGCCCAGCGACATCGCGGATTCGGTGCTCTTTCTTGTCAGCGACGCCGCGGCTACATCTCCGGCGAGGGGCTGGTCGTCGGGGGTGGGATGAGTTCGATCTAAGACGTGTGTTCAATCGATTCGTACCGTGATAACCATCCGCTTGCTACTGCCGTTAACTTCCACGTCCGCACCGAATTCGAACGTTCCGCTGACACACTCTTCCAGCGCGAACAGCAGATATCTCGTCCGCAATCGTCCGCCGGCTGTTAATTCTTCGGAGACACCGACCGGGTAGCTGGTTGGCTCTCCTTCCAGTTTCCAGCAATCACCCGTCCACTGGGTTCGGTCTGACGGGGCAGTTCGGCTATCGTTTTCCGCAGAGAGGACGTACTGACCATCAGTACTGGTGGCCATGTCGAATGGGAGGTAGCCTCCGCTGGAGACGGTCAGCGTTTCAGTTTCACTTTGGTTCGTCAACATTACCAGAAGGGTCGCAGCGGACTGTTCGGTGGCAACATTGACGAACTGAGCATCCACCGAGAGCGGGTCGGCGCTGTCAGCGAATGCTGCTTCGATTACCGTCACTCCCGACGACGTGTTCTTTCCCGAGTCCTGATTCAACCCACATCCAGAAAGGCTGCTGAGGAGGGTAATCAAGTATGCTCTTCTGTCCATGATGAGTTCTAAATGGTCACATCCAGTTCACGCTCTAAATCGGTCATGAAAGTGTGCCATTTTTTCGTGTCGTCAGAATGAGAATGGCTAATTATCCCGGCGATATCCGCAGTCTGGCTGAATGAACCGGTCGTGACTTTGTAAACTGGTCCACCTGAGTCTCCCTTCTGGATGTCATGGGTGGTGTAGAATTCGGTTCCAGCCACCCCACCTACGGTAGAATACCCGTTTGCAGTTGTAGCGCCTTGCTTGTTTAGCTGTTCGTCCGTGCCTTCCATATCCTTTACGTAGTCTTTTGATAAGGCACCAGAAATACCTACGCCTTGATAACCGTCTGAATCGCGTGCGGCCAGGTCATACTTCGTATCAGTCCCGTTCTGAGGAGTGACAACACAGCCATCCAGCATGTTTCCATGTGATCTATTTTGGAATACGTTCCGGGCAACTTTACCCTGTAGTTCCGTTGCGGTGTCCCAAGTGTTCTGAACAAGACTTTCGTTGTCGTCGAAACAATGCCCCGCAGTCACCCAAGACTGAACATCTTTCTTATTATCATATGCTGGGGTGCCGATGGTGCAATGTTGATAACTTCCATTCTCATAGGTTGCACCTCCGGGAACGGGGCGATATTGTCGGTCGTAATAATAGTAGTACTGCTTCTCCCCAACTTCATCGATTAGAACAGGTATATCTTCAACGGTTATAGGGTCCATCCCTCCTTTTCCCGCAACTCCGTTTGTCCGGTCAGGGAGAGCATCTCGTAATTCGTTGACGGAGAAACCAGTTTGAGAATTCCTCGGATAGAACACCCGAATCTGCTTTTCACCGTGCTGACCAGTCTCTACAGCAACCTTGAGGTCTGTTTCGAACTGCTGATTGATTAGCTGGGCAATCGATCGACGTGCGTCATGCGCACTTTCTGTGATAGCCCATTCGTCCCGAGGGATAGTGTAGTGAATCGGCTCACGCTCTGGCCTCACACCCTCATTCACGACCTGTTCGTGGTTAGTATGGCGGTACGCCTTCACACGGGGGACCTCTTGACGAGGTTTCTCGGTGAGCTTAGCCAGTGTAGTCGGTGTAAGTGACCGAATGGCAGCTGCTGAGAC
>Ga0306890_100154_pt1 | contig 29121 bp, 28 predicted proteins | sample AntDeeMetagen192_FD_190449 | JGI IMG/M metagenome (GOLD analysis project Ga0306890, IMG submission 190449) | Saline lake microbial communities from Deep lake, Antarctica - Metagenome #192 (v2) (version 2) | ecosystem: Environmental > Aquatic > Non-marine Saline and Alkaline > Saline | place...
CGTCCCAAGATTATACACACCATCGAGCTGCTGCTCACCAGCCAACACTAATCCCCGAACGATATCGTCGACGTGCGTAAAGTCCCGTGTCTGGGTTCCATCTCCATACAGAACCGGTGACTCACCGTTGGCCATATCCTCGGCGAACTGGGCGATCACGTTGGCGTACTCGCCCTTGTGTTCCTCCGAGCCACCGTAGCCCTGGTACACCGAAAAGAACCGCATCCCGGCCATCGTCATCTCGTAGTGATTCGAGAAATACTCCGCGTACCGCTCTCGTGCCAGTTTCGAGGCTTCATACCCTGTGTTCACTGCCACATCCATTGATTCGGGCGAGGGGTCGGTCTGGTCACCGTAGATTGAAGACGTAGAGGCATACACGATGGTCTCACAACCATCGTTGCGTGCCTGTTCGACGACATTGACGAACCCCTCCACATTCACACGCGCACCTGTCTGTGGATCGTCTTCGTGCATGGCATACGATGACAGTGCGGCCAGATGAAACACCACATCAACGTCAGTTGGCAGTTCCGAGTCGACGACACTCGCTTTCACGAACTCGATTTCGTCGACGAGATTGTCCTCAGTTCCGAGATAGCAGTCGTCGACGACGACGACATCGTTATCCTCTGCAAGGTGGTTCGCCAGATTGGAACCAATAAACCCAGTACCGCCAGTAACGAGTATACGTTGGTTTTGCATACTTTAGACTTCATGGGAATAGTCAAAAACAATGTGGTTTCAAATTACACAATTCGATCTGTACGAGAGATTTTCTCCTCATAATCAGGGGTTATTCACAGACAACTTCGCGCAGTTCATCAAGCAAATCCGGATGGTGTTCTTTGAGAATCTCTACATCTTCTTGAAGATTGTCCCGAATCCGCGAGCGCACCTCCGAAATCGCTTGATAACGTCGGTTCTCACCGTCTTCATTGGTAATCAATTCACGGTCACGTTCGGTGAGGAGTGCACGTGTGCGTGCCATGGTAATTGTCATATCGGTTTTCGGTTGAATGAGTACTGCGATTCGTCCGCACGCAATAGTTCACACATAAGCAAATGTTTGCCCATATGCAAACCTATAAACTAATGCAGATAGTACGTACTCTTGAGAACCCCGAGGCATCGTCGTAAAATCGACCGGTGGGCCAACACCGGCCTCGTGGTTCTCGGAGTAGCAAGAACCATGTTACAAGCGATTACCGAGGAACTTGAACGTTCCTTTGACAGCCGTGACGAATCGGAAACACAATTATTAAAATGTCCAGACTGTGGTGTGGTTGGGCTCCCAGAACGAATTGAAACCCACGATTGTCAAGGCTCTCTGAACACTCGAAAGGAAGAGTCGACACAACATGATACAAAATGTATCTCAGCCCAACAGCTCCTCTCAATAACGGGATGTCGACCGCTGATACAAACAATGTCTGCGGTCGGCAGTATCACTTTCCGATTGTTCAAACCACGTGAGCTGGCGGTGAACAACTGCTGTACTCAACTCCGATGATCGAAGACATCCCCAACGACGTATTCGTTCGGATCAAGACAGATCTCTTGATCGTCGGAGACAGCATCATGACTGATAGACACCACGCCTCAAATGGGAACTACGAGGATAATCATCCACAAAACCAGATTAGTGGTATCATCCCAGCGTTTAGTCTTTCGGGCTGGCTTCGTCACGGGATGGAGAAGGTCGTCCAAGAGCGTGGCAGTACCGCTTGTCACCCCGGAGAGCCAAACGCGAACTTTCGTAAAGAGGATGTGTACGCCCGCGATCTAGACACTGGCTATCACCCGAAGGGCGACTGCCTCGAAGACAACGACAAAGACGGCTGTGTAATTCACGACCTCTTCGGCGGCTTTGGCAACCAACCCGGCAAAGTGATGCGTCGACCAATCAAGTTCTCTCCTGTCCGTTCCAGCGTCGACTACACACGCGGGCAGGCAGAAGGACATTACCGCCGTCTGAATCGCAACGTAGTCTCTCGAAATCAGGAAGATAATCGTGAACCACTGCGGAACACAGAGGTAGACGCGGTAGCGAATCTTGACGGAGCGTGGCATCTCTCGTTCCGAGAACCCAAATCAGAGTTCATTGCCCTGCTTGCCGAAGCGATTGATTTCCTTGATCTCCACCAAACCGACTTTATGCACCAACTTGGTGGGGCGCGCAACTTCGGCGGTGGGATCGTCGACTGTACGCTCCTGAATCCACTCTACGAAGACTCCGAACTACGACGTGTGTTCAACCGAGGTAAGGACAACACTAACAAGATGGACGACAAGGACGAAGAGTTGCGAGAAGAGCACTTGGGGAAGTTCAAATCCGAACTCACCAAGCGAGTTGAGGAAGGTCCATGAGTGGCGTGATGCTGGCGGTCTTCCGGCATGACGCTCACAAGTTCACTGGAGAAAGTCACAACAACGCCCATGAGGAGCTCGCAGGCGTCCGTGTAAATCAGTCGGTCCCCAAAGGTGCTGACGGTGATGCAGCGGCTCTCTCCCGACCACAACAGGAGCAAAAACAGACCGTTCCGACCCACGACGATCACTACCGACTCTCGCTGATTACTGGCGAGACGGCCTACGATCCTCGGAAGTTTTCGCGTTCGACTATCGAGGGCGAGGTCAGCGAATTAATCGCTACTGATGACCCACAGATGGCTCACGGACGATGGTTAGATTCCGACGTTGCCGCCGCATTCAATGAATCGGTGTATCATCCATATACGAGCCTGAAGTACCATACAGTCCTTGTGGCCGCCTTGTTGGACAACTACCGTGCCGACAACGAATTCGGCAACCTACGGCTGATCGTTGATCCAGCAGATGATATTGTGCCGTTCAGAACCATCTTCAGTGGTGATCGGTTCGCGCTCCGTATCGATGTCGACGACAACGGGCGTCCATCGGCACGACTCGGCAGTCGACCATGGCGGTCGTGGGCCTCGACATGGAACCGACTGACAGCACACCCACTCGATACAGCCAGCAACAAGTACGACAGGAAGCTCGATGCCAACTTACGGCGTATCCAGTCGTGGAGCACCGCACTCCAGTATATCGAGGAGTTTGCCGGGTGGAGGCCCGACCGATGACGCTGATTCAGCAAGTTCTCTGGGAATTTCGGATGGACTACATTGGACATCCATACTACGTGTCGGGGAACGCCATCCTACACGCCCTTGGCCAGCACCTCGATCCTGAGACCCACACAGCCCTATCAGCCAGTCATGGCGTGTTCGTTCCTGGTCAGTTTGGAACGTTCCCAGAAGAACACAGTCAGTCAGGCGTTCATCCGTGTCTCGGAGGGAGCTTGCCTCCCGTTGAGACCTACGGTGATCTATTCGTTCAGCGAGAGGCGATACAGCCGTGGTTACTGGACACTCGCGCCCGTGACGCATTGAACACACACGACCTCCGTATCCACGGTGGCCATCCGACGCTTTGTCACGAAACAATCATGGGCCGGAAAGAAGACCGCCGGAAAGAAAAACAAACGACAAAATGGTACGTCCATGCCTACCTCCATACCGATGACCCGGCGGTGCTCCCGCTCGGCGAAGAGGTGCTGGGAGGTCTTCAGTTCGGTGGCAAGCGCAACTATGGCTACGGTGAGGTCGAGTTGAAGGACACACAAATGGTCGACCTTGACCAACTGGACTACTCACAGCTCAAAGACAGAGAGACGTACCTCATCGATATCGTGACCCCGTTCGTCTTGGAATCTGAGTACCCTGAAACGAACGATAGATCAATTCCGTGGTGGTGGGCCGAAAATCGCGATGACGTACGAGTCCGCGAGGAGAAGATCCTCGAACAGCGCGAAGTATATCGACTCCAGACTGTCGACCACGGTCAGGTCGTAAAATATGTTGGAGACCGGCCGGTTGAAACTGCCAAGAATGGCCTCGTGAGAGTTGGTTCACACTCTCGATACGGCTTCGGAGAAATCCGCGTGAAACCACTTGTCGAACAATAATAAATCGTATGAGGAAGATAGAGAACGCTCAACAGTAGATTGACGAATGATGGTGGATCACCTGACAAACAAACGAGAGGAAGGCTAAATGAAGAAATCGTATTACCAGCAATTATGACGGTCGCGCGTCGGCAATCTCGCTCAGGAAGAATGCATAAAATATCGTCTGGAGACCCAACACAATCGCTGTAAACGCCACCAAAGACGCGAGGGTAAACGGTAGCGCGGCGAATCCAGTTCCAACCCACGTCGCAACGAGCGAGGCCGCATACAGCCCCCCACCGACCAACAGCCCAGTTCCGAGCAACGCCCCACGTTCGAGCGTGAGACGGCCTTCCAGGACGTTCGTCACCGGGTCGTCGACTCGACGGATCGGATCACTACCAACAGTCGAAAACAGACCGAGCGTGAAGATCTGATAACCCACAATAGTCAACAAACTCCCAGCGATCATCGAGTGAGTGCCTAGTGTGATCCCACCCAGACTAACCCCTGTATAGGCGATTCCCATTACAACGAATCCAAATATCCCAAGTCCAATTCCGGGTGCCGAAAACAGATAGCCCGGCGCATTCAACAACATAAATCGCACGTGCCGCCAGCCGTCTCTGAATGACTCCAGATTGGCCTCACCCTCCCGCTCGTGGTAGACGATCGGCACCTCGACGATCTCCAGATCACGCGCCCCGGCATCCATGATCATCTCGGAGGCAAACTCCATCCCATCGGTCTGGAGATCCATCCGTTCGTAGGCCTCCCGCGTAAAGATTCGAAAACCCGAATGAGAATCCGAGACACCGGCATCATAAAACAAATTCAAAAACGCTGTCAGGGCTGGATTCCCGAGGTACTGATGCAATGCTGGCATCGCACCAGGCTTGATTTCGCCGTCAAGTCGACTGCCCATGACCATATCCCCATCCTGGTCACGCAACGCCTCCAAGAGCCGCGGAATTTGCTCGAAGTCATAGGTCGTATCGGCATCGCCCATCACAATATACTCTCCACGCGTTTGTTCAAACGCAAACCGGTAGGCATACCCATACCCCTTCTGGTCGGGGTGGACGACAGTAGCGCCCATCTCACGAGCGATTTCAGGGGTCCGATCAGTCGAGGAGTCACTCACAATGATTTCGGTCGGCAGCTGTAACTCTTCTATGGCAGTCTTGATTCGGTCAATACATTCGGTGATTCCCGCTTCTTCATTGAGCGTCGGCATGACTACCGACAACACAGGCGGCTGTTGGCTATCCGAACCAACCAACAGCTCGTCGGCAGGGAGTTGCCTGTCGCTCGTGGAGCCGTTCGTTCGCGGAGACTGGGACTTGTGGTGTGTTTGTGTCGACATGGGGTATTGAATCAGCCACTGACGGCTTCGTAAGAATTAGTGGATGAATCATCACAGTCGACTACGTTTTGCTGGTTCATTATCCAACCAATAGCTATTACAGGTTACTTACTGAGAATGTTTAATATAACTTCCCCTTTGAATGACTAATTAAACGTGATACTCATGTATATGATTGTGTATAGTTAGTCGAAAATCGAGAACAGATACTCAGACCACGGTACCGAGCGGGCGACGACCGGAATACTTGATTGACCGCCCTTCGTCGACTGTATCTAATGATCGAAACGAGATCGACCAGACTCTTAGTCCTCATTTTCTTGGCAGGCACACTCTGTTTCCTGCTCCTGTGGGCTGGGACACTCGGAACTGATCCGGATCGGAATGCGTTCCCCGATGAAGATGACTTTGCCGTCGACTACGATGCCTACATCGGCGAACAAATCAAAACTAGTGGGACAGTAGTCAGTACAGATCCTATCGTGGTCGAGGTTATACCCGATGGCAGTATACCGATCACACTTACGCTGCAGTCAGTCGACAATGCAGACAGTATCAGTCCAGGCGCTGAAATAACGATATACGGCATATTGGAGCCGAATAACATAGTCAGCGTTACCGATACCACAGTTCGCCAGCCGTGGGAGTCCTACTATATGTATCTCGTCTCGTTCCTCGCCGGACTCTGGACACTGGGGCGGTTCCTCCGTCACTGGACTGTCGACCGCCAAACACTGTCGTTCACACCAGGGGACAATTGAATGCCAGATTTGCTCACCCACGCCCTCGTCGGCTACATCATCGCAACTGCGCTTGCATTCAACTATGAGTGGCTCACCCCGCCTTGGGTCACCATTGCCATGATGGGCACATTCATCCCAGATTTAACCAAAATCAAACTTGTCGTCCCGAGCTATCAAATCGAGCAGCTCCTTGGTGTCCCGTTTGATTGGTTCGGGCTCCACACTATCGGCGGCTCGGTCGTCTCGGTGCTAATTGGAACGGTTCTCGTTCCCCACGAGTACCGCAAGCGTGTCTTCGCACTGCTCGCCGTTGGCGCAGGCTCGCATCTCTTTTTGGACGCACTTCTCATCACCACATCAGGCAATATGTCACCAATGCTCTGGCCGATCACGGCTTACAGCTTTGCGATGCCCGAATTATTTCTCTCTAGTGACCGCTGGCCAGCGCTCGTTGCAGGCGCACTCGCAACAAGCGTCTGGTGGCTAAAGCACAGTCGCACACCCACGTGATGAGCAAGTTGATGACCAGAGTTCGTCTGTTTTTGATCCAGAATTGTATGTCGGGACCTGCACCAAGGCAACCAAGCCAAGAGTGACAATTAAGTCGCTTGCAGTCTAACAATGAATTAATATGGATGATGTCTCTGAGGTGAGTGAGCTATCAGTAGACACAGAGACCATAGAGTCCGTACTCGTCGACACTCCAGTCTCTGTTGCAGTCTTATACGGCTCATATGCGCGAGGAGAGGCAACTGAACACAGTGACATCGACCTTGCAGTGGTCTTCGACGAAACGCTCTCGTCGGTTGAGAGGACACGAGCCCGATTAGCACTCATCGAACGTCTTAGTGTACGCCTTGGAACCAACGCTGTGGACATAACGCCACTAACACGGGCACCACAGTCATTACGGCGCAAAATATATCAAGAGGGGATAGTTCTCTATGGCTCCGAAAAATCACTCCCACCCATTGATGAGGACTTACATAATCAGCAGACTCATACAGATCGAATGGCTGAGTTTGACGATGTACTCACAGATATTGAACGGATAGTATAGGATGGATTCACACACAGAGGCACGCATTTTGGAAAAGGCAGAATACATCCGAGAGTCACTTACTATCCTCGCAGAAACACGGGATGCCACCTCGTTTGAACTATATCAGAACAATCGTCGCCAACGAAACACTGTCGAACGTGAGTTTCAAACGAGTATCGAAGCCAGTATCGATATCGGATCTATGATCCTACGAGCAGAAGACAGAGCAGTCCCTAGTACTAATGCGGCCGTATTTCACACACTCTCTGAATGTGGAGTTCTCAGTGAACAGGTTAGTCATCGAATGAGTGAGGCAGCCGGGTTTCGAAACATACTCTCACACAAATATGGCGACGATATAAATAACCAAGATATATACAATTTTCTTCAGCATGATCTTCAATTATTCAGTAAATACCTTAGAGAAGTGCGGAATTATTTGGATTCAAAAGAATAATTCATCTCCACACAGCATCGACGACATTGATTATCCTAATGCTTCGAGCGTATCAAGCCGCGAGATCCGCCATGCCACTACCGAAGCCGAGACGGTCCCAACGACGGTCGCAATCCCAAAGCCAACGAACAGCATTTCAGTCGGAACCTGCACGAGGCCATCGAACCCGACGAGTGCTTCAGCAACACGATTCAGCACCTCGGCCAGTGGCGGTGTTAGCCCGACCCCAAGAATCCCACCAGCGACGCCCAACACCAGTCCTTGACCAGCGATTAGTCCGACGAGCGTCGACTGTGACATCCCAGTGGCTTGCAACGCAGCCAGTGTCTCTCGCTGTTGGTAGACAACAAGCCCCAACAGGTTCGTCGTCAGTGCCAACCCGGCAATAAACGCAAGGACAACCAACGTCACCCCACCGGCCAACACGAGTGCTTGGTTCTGCAATACGGCCTCTAACTGCTCTTGGTTGTTCCGAACCGTAAACTCCGGATATGCGGCCTGAATGCGCTGTTGGACAGCTGCAGTATCGGCACCGTCCTCAGTTGAAATCGTAATAAACGTCGCTGCATCAGTGCTCGTCGCCCCTGTGATAGTCTGTAACTCACTGAGCGGAATCGTCACCGTAGACGTGCCAAGAAATCTCGAAAACCGATCAGAGACCCCGACGACGGTGAACTCGTTTGCCCGAGCACTCGACAGCGTCCCACCAATATAGAGCGTATCACCGACCCCGACATCGAACTGCTCGGCTGTTTGTGAATCAATAACCACCTGATGTGTCATCGACCCGTTGTAGCTCCCTCCATTGTAGTGGCTATCAGAGCGTGGCAGTGTCTCACCTTCTGAGACGGGTACTGCACCACCGCTTGTGACTCCGGATCCGATGAGTGTCGAAAAGTCATCGCCCGATCGACTCACATACACGGTTTGGAACCCAAGCGGTACCGCTCCCCTCACCCCCTCGATTTGCTCCATCTCTGCTTCGACGGTATGGGAATCGTACAGCGTGTTTTCGAAGCCACCACTCGATGCTGAAATCCCAACCGGGCCACTACTCACCCACAGATCACGGTCGGCAGCATCCAGCTGTGTTTGCCCCGTTTCGAAGACGCCTGCGCCAACCCCCGCAAGTAGCGTCGTCGATAACACTGCCAATACGATCCCGATAATCGCAAACGTGGTCCGTAACCGATTGCGGGTGAGCTGTGCGAAGACAATGCCTACCGTCCCACGAGCCCGTCGAGCCCACCGCAAGGGGCTCATCGACCCACCTCCTTTGCCCGGCCGACACGAGACAGCAACACGGCCAGATACGGCAACGCAAGCAGGCCGATCACACCAGAAATCACGAACCCAAAGGCGATCACGAACGGTTCAGTCGATGCAACCTCACCACTCGTAAACGTCTGTTGGGCGACGATGTTGGTAAGTCGAATCCCACCCAGACCCAACAGGACTCCAACGAGCCCACCGACGGCCGTAATCGTGAGCGTTTCACTGGCCAACAGCCCAAATCGGGTCCGCCGAGAGACACCGATCGCCGCAAGCGTAGCGAGTTTCCCCCGGTCGGCGGCTACCGACAACCCGGTCGTCGTCATCACAAATAGCGTCCCGATGACAATCGCGATGATTGCTGCGGTCACCGACAGTGCCAATGGGAGTTGCTCATCGAAGACCGCTTGTGCATTCAATCCTGCTCGGGTTGAGACATCGGAACGCGGGTAGATATCGCCCAACATCGACTCGACGTTTGGATCGGTCGAACTCACGACGATCTGTCCGGCCTCGTCGTTCACGTCACCGCCGGTAATCGCTTGCAGTTCACTCAACTGCATCACGGCGATGGGAAACTGGCTGCCTGACTGGGTTCCAGGGTCGACCGTAGCCACCGAAAAGTTTCGCTCAGAGCCTGCCTGTGGCCGTGTCACAGTCACTCTCTCGCCTTCGCTCGCCGACAACAGCTCTGCGGCGCCCGCCGAAAGCACGACTTCGCCGGTCCAAGTTCCGTTCAGATAGTACGGATCTCCAGGAGTTAGTCCCGCTGTCGTTGTGTCGGCGATCTCAGTGAACTGTGGGTGCCCGACGATTCCAACCGCCAAGACGTATTCGCCACCCCCACGGTCTGTTTGGAGACGGATCGGCTGTTGTAACACTGGCGAGGCATACTCGATCGAGTCTGTCGCAGTGAGATCGGCAGCCGTCGGATGGACCGATCCGAACTGTGGGCTATCAGCATCGACGAGTGCAGAAGAGCCACCATCCGTCTCGGGTGTAATCCAATAATCGACGTTTTCACTGTAGACCGTCGACTGGGTTGCGATGCCGACACCAATGCCCGTGACGACAACCATCAGGCCGACCGCAAGGGCAACGCCTCCAACGCTCAGCCACGTCCTCCCGGGTGCCGTCTGTGTCGCGCGCACGTACGTGCGACGGAAACTAACTTGAAGGAGCCCGAAGACTCGCTGGAAGAAGCTGGCCAAACCCATGTTGTCATCGCCCCTGGTTCGTCTGTGCGGACTGCTGGGCTGGGCTATCGTCGTGTGGTCCATCGGACCCAGACAGTACCTCGATGTCTTCGATCCGGCCATCGCGCATCCGAACGAGTCGATCAGCAATCGCCAACGTTGGCTCGTCGTGTGAGGCAATCACGACGGCGGCATCGAGTTCGGTTGCGACCTCACGGAATCGTTTCAACACATGCTCGCCGGTTTCGGTATCGAGTTCACCGGTTGGTTCGTCCGCGATGACGAGATCGGGTTCAGTGACTAGCGCCCGTGCAATCGCAACGCGCTGTTGTTCGCCACCACTGAGTTGTGTCGGGCGGTGCGTTACCCGGTCGCCCAGCCCCATCGCCTCCAAGAGTTCAGTCGCCCGTTTGCGACGTTCGCCTTTCGGTCGACCAAGCTCAACAAGCGGGAGGGCTACGTTGGCACGTGCAGATAGTGATTCGAGAAGATGAAAATGCTGAAACACGATCCCAACGTGGTCGAGTCGATGGCGGGTTCGGGCCCGATCGGAAAGTGAACTCAAATCAGTCCCGTCGAACGATACTGACCCCGTGGTCGGCGTATCGAGACCAGCCAACAGATGCAGCAGTGTTGATTTTCCACTTCCACTCGGTCCTGCACAACCGATGATCTCGCCGCGTTCGATCTGGAGATCGACATTCGAGAGAGCAGTAACAGTTGGCGTTTCAGTATTGTCACTCCCGAACCACCGATTTCGACTACCACCCCGTCCGTAGGACCGACTCAAGTTCACACAGTTAATAATTGGAGAGCGTGTCATACGAATTTAGTCTGTTACTTATTATAGAGAATATCTCAGATGAAAGTGTTTCGACACTGACTGACAGGGAATCAAAGAACAAGCCTCAGCGTGAATGACAATTTAAATGCCAACGGATAGTAACTTATGTGTCGATTAATCCGCAGGCTCTGTTCGTGTGTGATCCGTCTCGGTGAGCTCTTTGGACGCCACAGAGCGCTGAGTGGGGAGTTCGTCGGTGACTTTTTCCATCCCCCGATCAGGCAACTGCTCGCGAAGTCGACGCCCGATTCCCTGAGACTCGCCGAGTTCGACGTCACCAAGCGTCTGGATGAGCGTAACCGCACGTTCGATTCTGGTCCGCTGCCAGGACTCTTCGCGGGCTTCGTAGGTGCGAATTCCACGGAGGAAATCGACTTTCGAGAACTCCGGCCAGTAGGACGCACAAAAATACACGGCAGCCTCGTTGCCATTGGCGTGCCACGGCAAGAAATTCGAGGTCCGCTCGTCGCCGCCGGTCCGAATAATAAGATCGACGTCCCGAATCGGCTGACGGTATAGATGGGATTCAACCGTCTCGACGTCGATTCCTTCAGGGGCGAACTCGCCCGCCTCAACGGCAGCAGTCACATCGCGGGCCGCACGCAGCAGTTCGTTCCGGCCGCCATATGCTAAGGCGACATTGAGCCGGAAGCTGCTGTACTCCTCCGTTTCGGTTTCGGCATACTTGATCGCCGCCTGGACTCGCTCAGGAAGCCGTTGGATCTCACCGAGAGCCCGAATACAGACCTCAGCATCGTGTACTCGCTGGCTGTCGGCGAGCTCGTACAGTTTCGATTCGATGATATCGAACAGCGGTTCGCGCTCTTTGGGTGGCCGATCGAAATTCTCTGTCGAAAAGGCATACAGCGTCAGCTCCGAGATATCGAGCTCTTCACACCAGTTGAGGACCTGTTCGGAAGTACTGGCACCCGCTCGGTGGCCCTCCGGCGTTTCGGCACCTTGTTTGCGGGCATATCGCCGGTTGCCATCCTGGATAATGCCGACGTGGGTTGGCCCCTCGCCAATTTCTCGACGGAGCACCTGCTCGTATGCCCCCCGCAGTCGTCGACTCACCCACGAATACATCTACGCATGGTTGTTTTTTGTAGCTATAACATTCTTCCTTATTGAATCGAACCTTCGACACGATATCGAGGTCGTCTTTGCTGTTGTTGTGTTGGTTCTTTTTCAATCTACGGGCGAGATCGAGCACTTCCTGAATGTCTGATTCTCGAATCCCACTGTGTTTGCGGGCGGCGACACCACGGACCCACTCTTCGACGAGCTCCATGAGTTGCGGCAGCGGGCGTTTCTCAATGTCGACGTGGGTGGTCTCGCCGCCGGTGATATACCCGGTTTCAGGGTTGAATCGCTTGCGGTGGCGTTCGGTACCTAACTCACCGGGGAGATTTGAATCAAGGGCGTGGTTGCCCAGCCGGATCGCCGGATCGGTGAGTTCGATCGGCCTGTTCTCGGTGGGGATCGAATGCGGATCGTCGTCAGGGTCATCGTCGAGCGTGGTCCCACAGAGGATCGTCGTCGTCTCTCGAAGCAAATTGAACGCCACGATCTCGTTGGGATTGTTCGGGTCGACGCGGTCGGGCTCGCCGGCGTTGTTGCTGTCGTTCGGATCACCGTGTTGATTTTGGTATCACCAGTCCTCGCGGCTGCCGAGTGCTGGGGCGTCGGTACGACTGCGAGACCTGCCGCTGGCTGTCGGTGGCGATTGTGATTCGGACATGGGTTTGAAAGGGAGTATCGCGTGATTCAGATCGGGCGTCGACGAGACCAACGGCTGTTTCCGTCGACGCCACGCCGGTTTGCACCGGGATCCAAAGGCGTGTGATTTCGACCAGTTGGGGAATCGGCCAAGATTACTTAGCAACCCTACCACGCCGGTTGTATGCGCGTGCGGACGCCTGCGACGTTGATGTCAAATAAAACACCAGTCAAATAATTAAAGCCACCGCTGACAATCGATGTTTTCAATCGATTGAAAATGAGGCTGACAGTCAGTGGTCAGCCCCTCGACCCACCTCAGATCCGCAGCACGACCGTCCCGACGTAGTTCTTATCGGTGACGTATCGTTCCAGTATTCGGCGTCCGTTCGTGGCAGGCCATCGCCTTAGGTGACATAGCCTTTCGAAGTCTCGTCGACCACGCGGTGGCGGATATACGTGTCTTCGCTGTCGGCCCAATAGACGACCTGCTGGCCACGGTCGACGTAGACTACCACGTCGTCGGCCTGCGACTCGCCCATTGAGATCGTACCAGTGTCAGCGATCCCGACGGGGATGGCCGTCGACGGCATGGCGGCGACCCGCGCGAGCGTGAGGGTGGCAGTGAGGGCGAGAATGGCGGCGAGTCGACGATAGTTCACACTACTCGGCTTGTGGGTGCAAATAAAATGTCTGCCGCCGACAACAGCCGATTAGTTAGGCCACTGCCGTTCGGCGAGCGTGTTCGAGGAGCCACCCGATGGGTTACTCCAGACGACGCGGATCGTTTCCCCATTCGTGGGTGTTGCATTTACTGGAATTGTAAGTTCATCGCCAGTCGATATTGTGTCTGACCAAGTATCGGGCGCTGTATCATCCGTGTTAGTGCTATTGAGGCCAGAATCGTCGTATAGAAGCTTACCACCCATTGTGACTTCAATAGTGCTTTTGTCGAGGTTGTCTCCCCCTTCGTGTGCGAGTGTCACATTATTCCCATCGAATGAGAACCCAATACTTGCCTGCGGTGCTTGTGTCGACACTTGATCGCCGAGACCGAGCACGAACGCGCCGATCACGGCTGCCAGAATCACGGTTATGGCGACCATGAGGATGACCCCAATCACGGGAGAGACACCACGGTCGTCGTCAGTACCGCTGAATAGTTCTTTGAACATAGTTTGTTATCTCCACGTCCGCAACGTATAACACCAGATAGAACGATGGTGCAAGTGGAGTACCGGTCTCGCATCCACTCCACCGCCGTTTTCTCGTGTCGAGTTGCGTCTTGTGGTACCTTAGATATTCACCGGAGACTACTTATAAGTTTATTCGACAATCTCATATTCGATACCGTCTATAGACCACCTAGACGATGGACCCATGCCCGACTGTCGACGAGCTGGCGGCGACCTACAACCCGCCGAGCTACGCCGATCCGATGGCTGCAGTCGCCGATTACGAGACCTACCAACGGGAGTGGGCGACGACGCAACTAGGCTCGCAAGCCGTCTCGACGCGGATGGAGGTCCCACGCGGTCGGATTCGATCATGGGAGGATGGCTCGAAGCCCGACGTGGTACGCGGCATTGAGACCGCTCGCGAGCATGGATGGCTTGCGGCCGATCCCGACGGCGAGACCTTCATAGCGTTGAACCGACTGGTCGCGGGCGTGTATTCTGGCGGCTCAATTAGTGCCGATCCATACGTCCCGAGTTTTTCCGCGCCCGACGACGGCGTTGAGCGACAGTTGCGCGCGGATCTCGAAACGTTGGGCGTTGGGTGTCGGGTGGCGCTGTCGAACAGCGGCAACGTTGAGGAACTCCGCCCGGCCGCCGATGCGTCGGTACTGGGGCGCGTATTGGTCGCCCTTGGGGCACCGCGCGGGCCGAAAGCCGAAAGCGTCGAGCGGTTGCCGTCGTATCTGTATCGTGGATCCGAGAAGATCCAGCGTGAGTTCGCCGCCGTGTATGTGGCGAATCGGGCCGTCGACCGCGCCGATCGTGGCTTTCACCAGATACAGGAGGAGCGTCCGGCTCGGTATCTTGAAGTGTTGGCGGCGTTGCTTCGTGAGTCGACTGGCGTTGAGGTGTGGGTCGGCGAGCGCATGGTTCGGTTCGACGACGCGGCGTTCGATGCGTTGGGACTCGCGTGAGACATCAAAACGATCTCAGCTACTCGAACTCGTAGCGAACGACTGACTCACAATCACAAGCCGGACACATCTCATTGTCTGGCTCTACACTCAACCCACATCTCCGACACTCAGAGTAGGTCTGATCCCGACGATCGCCAAACAAAGTGCTGAGTTGTGGCAACCTCATATCACTCAGTAAGACCTCAACTCATCATAAAGGTACATGACTGATCACGCTACTGTCATCCGGTACGTAGTCGAAGCACTATGTGATTCACACAAAATACACCTCAAAACCGGTGAGACCTACACAAGCCCAGAGTGTAGGTCACGACTCTATCGTGGGTTGGGTCCCCCTGACGCTCCGGTCCTACAAGACGGAACGCATCTGGGAGTATCCATTCCAGAAACAATAATGTTTGGTGATATTACACAAGAATACAACAGGATATAGTCGACACTAGCATTTTGCCTCCCGAAGCTAACGTATTCATATGCCATTCTCAGTCACCTGGCACACTATTCTCGACGAGCTAGACGAGGTTCCACCCAATGCGACCTTCCGTACCCCGCTGTCTGAAAAGTCATTCCGCCTCGAAGATTCTCAAGAACAGCGTCTCCTCATCTCCTACCGTGAGCAAGACACTACCATTCCACTCAAACGTGAGCAATTCGAGACCCTCTACCAACGGATATCTGATTCCCCACAGGCCTTCGATCTTGATCGTCTCCCAGCTGACGCCGAACCCTACGCTACCATCCTCTCTGTACATCCACGCTTCGAGATTGACCAACGCGAGGGCGTGCTGAAAAACACCGATACTCCGACTCCCTCCTCGCTTGTCGACGCTCCACTCACTGTCGAAAGCCAAGATCATGAACCCGCCCGTAAGGAACCCGACCTCCCACTCTACTCGGATTCGTTGCTCTTGACTCGGATTCGTTGCTCTTGATCGATGCCCTCGAACGCTATGCTCCGACCGACCTCGAAACGATGGAAACCTCTGAGCTGGTCAATCTCTATACGCTCTGCTCGGATGTTCAGCGCAATGCCGATGATCTCCGCCAGAACGTTCGCTCGCTTCTCCTCGACCGCCTCCACCATGATCAACCTGTCTATGGTCAGTATGGCTCTGTTCAGCGCACCAGTCGACGCAATCGAACCCTCAAAGACGACCAAACTGTCCTCGAACTTCTCGAAGACCAAGGTATCGACCGCGAACGTGTCACCAGCGTCGACACCTCCAAAGTCGACGAGGCACTCGAAGTCACCGACCTCTCGGAGTCGGACCTCTACAAGATCGACGAAAGCCAGTACGTCCGCAAGGCCGATGTCGATCAAGAGCGTTAAGAATCCCGCCTCCAGGGCCTCAAAGATCAACTGGCTGCTGCTGAGAGCCCGGAGACCGACGAACTCCAACGAGAAATCGAAGATCTCGAAGCTCGTATCGACGAACTCACCAGTTTTAGCTCTGCCAGCGAAGTCGACTGAAAACCCTCTCAGCAAGGAGTGGTGAACATGAGAAAGCAGACCACAAGCCGGTGATGGGAACGGCTTGGGTCCAGCAGGGCCGAGCCTAAGCCGGGTACAAGGGTAAGGCGTGATGAGAATTTGCACTACCCTATGTAACTACTGCGATGGGGCGACAATGGCTCTTTGGAGCCAGCGTCGACCCTCACTATAGCCGTAATTCAGACCGACATCCCCTTGACACTAATTACCATATCTACGAGAGTACTGCCATATAAATCTTGCATAGAATCTCACAAAGACAGAGACTATACACAAATAAGAGATTGAATACCAATTTATTTAGTGAAAAGCAGTACTCTCAAGAGAAAAATAGCACAAGTAGCAAAAACAAGTTGTTAAATCGAGGTGCAGATACGGGTGAAATCTCTACGGAGTCGAAAAGCCCGGAAGCGGTGAAAGGGTGGTGGGACGGCGGGATACCCCAGAGGCGGTCGATCCATCAGCGCTAGAGGATCAACCACAAAAACCATAGATTGGAGGCAATTACAACAAAATAGACGTATGAGGGCTGGTACTCGCGATTTTTATTCGGCGCTCTCAGCCTCTTTTGTGTCTGATTCTCGAATGTAGAGTGTACCAATGATTGTCGCCACGCTAACAAGGATTAAGAGTTTGTTTCGTCCCATACTCTAATGTTCGTCTGGATCCACTAATTTCTATTGTTGAATCAACACAGATCCCAGTCATCGAAACTCTGTTAGGAGTCCTCAAGCGTCCCGATAACCGGTGGTGTTGATTCAATTTTGACATAGCTCTCACAGCTCGGACGATTATCTGGAAGGACACACCCACCACTGTTTCAGCAATTTAACAACGGCGTCGACGGGGAAGATCTCGGACAGAAACACAAGACACCCACCACTGTTTCAGCAATTTATTTGCCTAGAAAGACAATAACATCCAAAAATTAAAGAAAGTATGAAAATCATTTAAAATAAGATAACTGATCAATACTCGTTTTGGGAGCAGATCATAGTTCCTTCGGAAGATCAATTACACCTGTCTAGAGTCAAGTGACGAGGACTCAACCGGTTCTCTCTGTGAATGGCCTCGGGGTCAAGCCGCGAAACTTTCCATAATTTAGTCGGACACTCCCACACTTAGCTTGGTAGTCTCGAACGATCGAATGAGTGACGACCGAAGCGTCTACAGCTCCTGATACTTACTGTCGTACATTTATCTGTTCGCGCTTTCGTGACAAGAAGTTCGAGACCCCCACCACCGTTTCAGCAATTCACCTAGATTAGAGGGAAGGTTAGAAAGTAGGTTAAATTCTAGAGGTTATGCTGAAAGTAGTTTAGCTTATAAACGGATCAAAATATGATAACTAGTTTAGTGTAAAATCACATTAGAAGGCTTCTACTATTACACTTACTACTACTAGACGAAAACGTTATATTATAATAATAGTAGCTGTTGTTACTCTAGCCAAAACGGGTTTTATACAACCTAAACTACGTGTATTCATTCTGTATAGTGTACCTAACCCATATCTACCTTCTTCCTCTTTTTCACACGAGAATTGCTGAAACAGTGGTGTGGGTGTGGTCAGTCTATTTCCCATCGAACTACCTATTAAAGACATTTAGGACATTCCTGCAACGGGGGTTTTATTATGTCTTGCTTAGAGGTTCTGTGTATGACCGAGTTCTCGGATATGTCACCTATCTTTCAACAGGAAGAAGTTCTTCGTGAAGAATATCGCCCTAACGATCTCCCAGAACGAACCGACGAAATGGAGGATCTCCATATGTCGTTGGCTCCTGCCGCCCGAGGAGTCGGTGCTAATAACGTGTTTCTCCACGGGAAAGCTGGCCAAGGGAAAACTGCTGCTGCGAAAGCAAAGCTCTCTGAACTTCAGGCACACGCTGAGGAGGAATCTGACCACTTAGATCTTACGACAGCATATGTCTCCTGTGAATCTCACGACCTCTCGACATCATATAAAACCGCTTCGCGCATCTACCAAGAACTCACCGGCAACAGTCGTCCAACAGGCTACGCGACAGATGTAGTGATGGACATGATGTTCGAGGCAATGAACGATATTGGTGGCACGATTATCATCGTCCTCGACGAAATCGATACCCTCGGTGATGACGACAGGATTCTCTATAGTCTTCCCCGAGCCCGAGCCCAGGACTACGTTGAAGATCACGTCTACCCCAGTATCATCGGTATCAGTAATGACCTCCAGTGGCGAGATAATCTCAGTCCGAAAGTGAAGAGTTCACTGTACGATGATTCTGTGCTTTTTTCACCATATGATGCGACACAACTCCAACAGATTCTCCGCCGGCGCGCAGCGAAGGCGTTTCGCGATACCGAACTTATCCCACTCAACGAACCCGACACCGATGGAGATTTGAATGGAACTGTCGTCAAAATTGATCAATCCGAACGAGAGTATTTGTTCCGAAGTAGTGTGTTAACCGACGACGTAATTCCTCTCATCGCTGCGCTCTCGGCACAGGATACTGGAGATGCTCGACAGGCCATCAAATACCTTCGTAAGGCTGGTGAATTGGCAGATAAACACGGTGATGATCGAGTTAGTGCGGATCACGCTCGCGAAGCTCAAGCACTTGTAGAACGGGAAGCCGTCGTCGAGGCAATGCGAGAAATGACGACACAAGCCCATCTCGCCCTTGCCGCCCTCACTGCTTTAGAACTCTCTGGGGATGCTCCTGTCCGAGCAAAACCGATCTACGGTGTGTACAAGAGTGTTGCCTCACGAATTGATGCTGACAAACTCGGTCAGCGCCGATTTAAAGACCATCTCCGTGAACTCGATATGCAGGGAATCGCCGATGGAGAAAAGGTGACGGCAGGTTCGATCGGTGGGCCAGCATGGGAGTACCAGCTGCAAGTTGATACCGAGATCGCAGTCGAAGTTATCAAGGATACGACTCGATTCGCAGATATCGATTTTGAGCGCATCAGTGCTGATCGACCGAACGCCTAGTCTTGTTGGTGAGCGGGTCTCGAACCAATATTAGGCTCCTCAACACCCCCCACCATTTCAGCAATTTCAAGTGAACTACCCCTGCCTACTTCGCTCACCTAACGGTTCGCTTCGTTGAGGCAGGGGCTTCCAAGTCGGCTCGCAAGCATACCGTGGCAGAGGCTTGGTCAGCACCGCTCGGTCCGAGCACAGGTTCACAGACTGCGCCGAGACTGGATAGTGGGCACGCGATGTCCTTACCCAATCCTTTCTTTGCGATGTTCGTCGCACCGTTCTTGTCCGCGTTGTCGTCCAACCCGCACTCATGGCACAGGTGTTGGCCCTGTCCCTTGCGGGTCGTCGCTTCCTGCTCGCCACACCGCCAACACGTCTGACTCGTCATATACTCGTTCACGGACTTCACTGCGATACCCGCGAACATCGCCTTATACTCGATGTAGGTCTTGAGCGTATGATGTGGCATCGAGTGGAGCCGACGATTCATCTCCGCGCCGAGGTCTTGATTCTGGATACCTTCGAGATCCCCGACCACGATAAGCGCGTCACACTCTTTTGCTTCCTCCACGATGGCGCGTGAAATCTTGTGGAGGCGGTCGTTCACCTGACGGTACTCCTTCACCTTGACCGACTGGAGCGTGCCGTAGGCTCCTTTCTCTTGCAGGCGAGTGCGAAGGTCATGATGATGACGGCGGATGCGGCGAATTTCTCTGCCGTAGAACTCGGTGTTGCGGGATGGCAACGCCACCGACGTTGCTACCCACCGAACACCGAAATCCACGCCGATAACACCGCCGTACTCCTCGCTGACTTCCACCTCTTGCTGAACCGTCAGGTGGGCGTAGTAGTCCCCATTTACCCGAACAATTTTTGAGTCCTTCACGTCGGCTTCGTCTGGAATCTCGTCGTGCGGTTGAATCGGGACGTTCACGCCACCCCAGACCTGCGATACGGGGAGTTTCAGCCACCAGTCCGTCAGGTCGGTATCGTGCTGTTCCACGTCAACACCAACGTCGAACACGTCGTTACGGATGAACCACGGGTAGTCGTGGTCGTCGCGCAGGTTGTCGGTGTCCACGTAGGCATCGGCGCATTGTTTCGTGGCCGAGTAGAGATCTGCTTCCTCGTCACCACGAATGTATCGCTGGAACGCCTCATACTCGTGGTTGATGGCGTCAAGTTTCGACTGCGTTAGGTCGTTGGTGAAGATTTTTGCCACGACCGTTTTCTCGGCAGTCTGTTTCATTCGTCGTCACGCTCCCGCTGGTTCTCGACGTATTCTTTCAGCATGTCCAGCGATACCTGTCCCGTCGAGATGAGACAGTACGAATCTGCCCAGAACGAGTCACCCCACAGTTTGTCCCCGATTTGCTCGCCGTACTCATTGCGGATGCGACGAGCCGATGCGCCTTTGAGGACGTTGATGAATTTGGTGAGGTCGGTTGTGGGCGTGGCTTTGAACAGGAGGTGAACGTGGTCTCGGTCGGCTTCGAGGTTTTTGATTTCGACGCCGTAGTTGTCAGCGAACCCGCTCACGACCTCGCGGAAGAACCCTTGAAGTTCTTCGGTGAACATGAAGTTCTTCGGTGAACACCTCGCGTCGATATTTCACGACGAGGACGAGGTGGTAGTGCAGGGAGTACGTTGAGTGCGCTCCCGTATCGAGGTCGTATTCCATTGTGGGTTCACTTCCACTATCGGGTGACAATCATGTAATTCTTTGGTTAGGGTGTGCGATTTCGTGGGGTGCCTAATTTCGTGTCGGCTGTATCCCCGCCCTACTGCGCTACTCGGTCGCTACGCTCCCTGCGTTGCTCCTTGAGGACGGGGACTTAGCCTTGCAAGAGTTAAATCGGAGGGCCACACCACCGTTTCATAAATTTTTTTCTGACAATCAGTGCTAGCGTCACTTGGTACCTGTATGGGACGTCGAATGTTGGCCGGCTGGTGATCTCTTGAGGGTATCGAACCACTTTTTGAACATTTCCACGTCTACAGATAAGCAAGGCGAGTGCCTCGGGGCTTGACCGCGAGGTGGTTCACATAAGAGCGCCTTGTGTTAACCAACAAAACGAGTATAAGATAGATTTGTTGGTTAACCTGTTGCGCTCTTATGTAGAAACGTGGAAAGTCCATATAGCTACGGTCTACGGTGTCAAATGAGGGAGTATGTCCTCCTCAGATCCAGCCTTCGGCCGGATGCTTCGCCAGCTTGTCGATCTGGGCGTGATCACAATCAACACGGAGCCGCTCGATGCGGCCATCGAGCGGCGACTCAAGCAGTTCTGGGAGAGTACAACCTGCCCTCGGTGCGGCAACCCAAGCCTCTACACTTGGGAATCATCTGACCGAGTCTGCTGTCGCAATTGTCCGTTTAAGCCCGTCTATACCTACGGTACACCGTTTCACGAGAAACACCTCTCCTGCGGAGAGGTGCTTCTCGCGTTCATGCTCTATGCGGATACCTTGCTGAATATCTCGGATATCGAGGTCATACTAGATCGTGCGTACAAGACGGTCTTCTATGCGATTCGAGAGGTTGAAGCCGCGGTTCACCGGGGCTTCCCCCTCGTCTGGAGTCAGTTCCAGCACGCGATCTCTGGACCAACGCAGATCGACGAGTCTGGAAAGGTCTGTTCCGGATTCAAAGGCCAAGACCCGCCGCGAGACAGCCGTCATCGCGGCGGGTCGTCCCGGACTGGACGATCACGCTGGAAAGGTCGTCACGGCGATCAACTGACGCTCGTCGCGGCCTGCCGCGACGCGCTCCGAGTGATTCAGGGGAAACTTGGTATCGACTATGACACCGATTTAGAGCCTGTAATAGAGGAAACTGCCGACCTCTCCCAGCCGCTGGGAGAGGTCTGGACAGACGGTCTCCAAGCATATCGTCGGATGGAACACGACCACAAGATCGTGATTCACGACGAGACGTACGTCTCGTCAGAAGGAATCCACATCAACCAAGTGGAGTGCTTATTTTCGCTTGTCAAGCCGTGGCTCCGGAAGTTTCGCGGCCTCTCCAAGCACGGCTTGGAGCAGGCCGCTCACACCTTCGGCATCGTCCGCTCAGTGAATCTCGTCGGCGCATCGTTCGAATTCCTCGTCGACTGCCTTGCTATTGGGGGATTCCACAGCTCTACATAAGAGCGACCTGTTGCGCTCTAATTGAGCCAACAATTTCTACCACTCCTGGTAGACGGCCACTGCCTGCCGGCGGCCACTGCCTGCCGGACTAGTGCCTCGTGGGGATCACACGCCTTGCGATGGTCTGCGGCCTGTTCGAATACTTGCTCAATACTGGTGTCTTGTACGATTACGAGAGCAGTGGCCGCAACCGAGGGGCTCCGGGAGGCACCACGAGAACAATGGACTAGCACTGTCTCGCCGGATTCAAGCGCCGAGACCAGTGTGTCGACGGCCGTCTCAAACTGTGATCGATCGTTTTGTGGACCGTCGGTAAGCGGGACCTGCCTCACTGACACTGTCTCTGGAAACCCGGTGTCAGGAGGGCTGTGGGTCAGGGAAACGACGGTCTCGATGCCGTGATTCTCTAGGAATGCCCCTCTATCAGCGTCTTCGATGGTGCCGACAAACACGACTCAGCAACCCGGTCCATGTATCACATCCTCCGTAGCAGTGTCAATCGGCACTTGGATGGGTCGTCGAATGTCGTCTGGCCGGTGACGATTTCCGGAGTCTCGAACTGGGCTTCGAGCGTTTCTGCGTCCGCTAGCGTGAATTCGGAGCCAGCCTCGACATACCCCAGTACCACCTCTTCGGGACCACCACAGTCGTCGACGAGTGCAGCAAGTTCTTCACGAGTGCGGACTGCCCGGGACAACGTTATGACGCCGGCTTCTCGCAGGTTCGAGTTGATATGAGCGTAGTCTGCGTGTAGCATCATCGGCTGGGAAAACAGTGTGAATACGTCCGTTGCGTGTTCTCTAATCTTCCCCTCTTGTTCGAGTGGAACAACGGTCCCGAAGGCACCTTCGAGACGGGCCAGATCGGTCGCCGTTGGGTCACCGTTGACGACGGCTATCGTGACGGCATCGCTAGCACACGCATCACCAACACGAACTACAGTGTCGACGGCATCGTCTACCGCCGCGCTCCCCGTTGTGACGACGACGTCGAACTCCGAAAACTGGTCGTCGGTGACCGACCCCGTGCAGTCGACGACGGCGTCGGCTGGGTCCGGAACTTCGTCCGGAACCATCGTGGCACTTGCGTCACGACGTTCGATGCCGTCACCGATGCGCTCGGCACCGGTGGCGCCGATTCCGACGAAACACGAGCGTGTTCGGAACTGGTCGTCCATCTGTTTGGAGGTGCGAGGTGCTCTATCTTAGTTCTCAATCTCACTCTTCTGCTGTCTTGCTGTTCCTCTCACCACTGATCGCCGCGTCGGGCGGTCGACTGAGGAACTCACCAGATGAGTCGATAGCCAATTTATACTCTATGATAGCACCGAAAACAGCCTACGAGAGCGAGCGGAGATGCGTGAATAACAACTAGTACTAGTTATACAACACCCGTAACCATATATTTTTGTTGGTAATGGCTTGGTGTGTTTATATTGGTTGTATCTTTGACTCCTAGCTTACTGTGTCGACCTTGGTGTACAGTTGTGCTGGGCGATCCGTTCGGGAAGTCCAGTCCGACCACACACAGGACACTCAACGAGTGGGGTTGGTGTGCAATCACTACGCGAGTTGGAGATGTCGATCTCGATCTCGTCGAGTGGGTCGCGGCTTACGATCTGCCACGAACCGTCTACCCACTCATAGATGAGGTGCCAGTATCCTGATCCGTCGGATCGAGAGCAATACTGGTGCTTCCGTGTTGGTTGGTTTCGACGCGTCGTAATTATCTCTAGTATCGTATTCTTCATGGTCTTATTTATATTACAACTGCAATATTAACAAATAAAAATAATATACTCAGGCGTTCGAAGCCATACAAAGTCGCAACCACCATACATGAGATAATCTTATTCAGCAGACCCGAAGCCACTCGGCAAAGCCGAAGAGATACTCCAGGATGCAGTCTCACGAGGCGAGATCTACTCTCCGGCGTTTGAGTCAGACGGCCAGTATGTGATCAACGACCCCGCCACAGACGAGGGCCCAGAGATCACCCGGAAACTCGGCGGTGAAACCACCGACGACAACGACGATGACGATGATGGAGGCGACAACGGAGACGGTGAGCAATCAATCGACACCGAGACTGCAGACGACAGCCCAGCAACCACGGGTGAGGAAGGTGGGGAAAGTGCTGAGAGTGAAAATGGAAGTGATGGGGCCGACACCTCGAACACGTCAGACGAAGCCCCCGCACAGACTGCCGCTGACACAGACGCCGCAGAATCGGCTGGTGAGCAATCGGACGCCGAAGCCGATACATCCTACCACCGACACAGACGAACCGCAGACAGCGGCCAACACAGACGGGACTGCCGAGACCACAGCAACTAGCGACGATCAAGACGCCGACGCCGACGAAGACGACACCGCAACACCCACCGACGAGTCGACGGAGACTGAATCAGAGACGGGGGAAGAGACCGAGACAGACACGACTCCCACCAAGACCAAACAGGACTATCTTGATGAAGACTACTCGGAACTCGAAGCCGAACTCGCCGTCGACCCACCCGAAGAACACCGGATCAAGGCGGCAATGGCAGCGGCTATCGAGTTCTTCCACCAACAGCTTGACGCCGAGATCCCTGAAAACAGAGAGTGGAACCGCGACAACCCCAACGCCGCCTACCGCAAACCCGAAACGCCACGAGAATACTTCCGCGATCCGGAATACGACGCCGACACCAGCACCGCCGTCGAGTTCAACGAACGGGCTGACCTAATCAAACAGAACCTCACTGCCGAGGATGGACGGGCCGAATACGAAATCTCGCCAGCTGCGAGTCGGGAGATCGATGCAACGACTGCGAGTAATGACTCAGTAATTACTTCTGACGAAGACGGCGACCAGAGTAATGACTCAGTAATTACTCCCGACGAAGACGGCGACCAGAGTAATGACTCAGTAATTACTCCCGACGAAGACGCTACCGACGCCGACGACAGCGAATCCATGGTCCTGTACAACTACCAGACACGGGACAACCGTGGGTGGAGTCCCGAGACAATCGAATCGAAGAAACTCGGCTGGGCCCCACGCGATACCGACTCGCTGCGCGAACACCTCCTGGATGAAGGCTTCTCGATCAAGGAGTTGTTTGCGACCGGCCTGTTCAACGATATTGGCGACGGTGGGCTGTTGCCGTTCATGCAGGCCCGTTACATCATCCCGTATTTCGACGCCGATGGTGAGCCCGTGTTCCTGATCAGTCGGTCGATAGACACCGACATGGAACAGGACAAACAATCGGACTTCCACCGCCCGACAAAATACCTCAAGCCCAAAGAGGCCCACATCGAAGAGCCGATCTACGGCACCGAGACCATCGAGGAAGGCAAACCACTGGTCATTACCGAGGGGATTGCCGATGCGATCACCGCCCACGAACACGACATCCCGTGTATCTCGCCGGTGACTGTCCAATTCAAAGACGAACACTACCCCATCCTGCGTGACCTAATTGTCGACAACGACGTGCCACAGGTCTTCATCATTCAGGATGCCGACCCACCGACTACCTCAGTCCCAGAGCGGTTCACCCCGGAGTACGCCGCTAACTACGACCCCGAGGAAGACGCAGACAAACGGGAACCAGTTGAGATTGACTCCCTGGAAGACGACAACGCCGACCGAGCGATTACGGTCAACCAGAAAGGCCCCGGATTCAACGGCGCACTGAAAACCGCCCTCGAACTTGACGAGGAAGCGCGTAGACGCGGCGCTGAGCGAAGTCAGTCCCAAGACGATACAGACATCGACCAGTCAGAGAAAACGGAGACAGCGGATCAAATTCACACCGTCGAAGGCGAAGCTACACCAAGCGCCGTAGCCGACCGCGAGAGCCACCGGGTCCATCCCGAGGCCTGTGGCTACGGAACTCCCGACCGCGCCTTCGAGACCTACCTCATTGAGTTGCCACGGTTTGGCGAGATCAAATACGATCTTGATGATTACCTCTCGGATGGGCTAGCGACGGTCGCCCCACCAGCGATGTGGGCCAGCGACCACGTCGACAGACTCACCCCGACGACCGACTGGGTGACCAACCTCGCCTTGGATGGGGACCTTGCATACGCAGATCCCCAACGGTATGTCGACACACCAGCAGTCGGTGGGCTCACTGTCGACAGCGAGGCCGACGACACCACCACCTCACAGACGGTCCCACTCAGACAGACAGTGTTGAATTACCTCCCGACGATCACCCCCAACCACACCGCGTTGAGCGAGTCGGTCGAGGCTCCATATCTCGATACGACAGGCAGTGGATTCGACTCGGATCTCCCGAGCATGGAGGGCGGTTCATCTACGGATGCTGATATGTGGGACCTGACGTGGCGTGACGTGTTCGGCCTGGACGAAGGCTACCGGGGCGTCAGTCCGTTCGGACATATCGGAGAGTCGAGAGATTACTTTGTCGTGATCTCTCCCGAGAAGGCCTACTGCCACAAACGCAAGGTGACCTACACACCCAGTACGGGGGTGCTTGTTCGGGAGGGTGAACGCTTCCCAGAAGACCCTGAAGGACAGCTCTCGGATTGGGAGCAGTTCGTCTATTGGGCCTCCCTCAGAGAACAAGGAATCGTCGATGATGCACCCCCGAACAAAGCCCTGCTTGCGTACGCTCGCAAACACGATCTGGCCACCGATGGTGATGGCATCGAAACCATCGACGGCGAGTACGGTGAGTTCGATGCGCTCACCAAAGAGCGACTGTATCAGGTTTGTGATCATATCGAGGCCGACTACGCTATCGATATCCAGTGGGACCCCTACGGTGACAGGCATACGGAATCTGATACAACAGACACGTCAGCAGATAACGATGGATCGACTAAGCAATCCAATGATAGCCCACAAGACAGTCAGGCTGCGTCGACTTCCGATACTGATTCGACGTCGACTGACAGTGGGGCTACGACCGGTGAGGGTGAGACCGATCCCGCAGTCGAACAGTACCTCGCTGATGACGACGACAACACCTCGGCCAGCGACCAGCCGGGCGGGGACGACTCGGCGGATGAGAGTCCGGCGACCTCTCAGAAAACGGAGACAACGCAGGGCGACACAACAGCGACCGACGAGCCAGCTGGAACCGACAGTGACGGAACCGAGATCCCAGTCGAAGACGACTCCGACGAGGATGTCGACGAGCTCAAAGAGCGCCGCAATGCCAACCGTGATATTCCCGACGAGCGTGAGGATTCCGTCGAGGTCGAAGGGGGTACGAACTTCCATGAAGTCATGGATCAGATGGGGACAGACGACCCACATGAAAAGTTCCGGACATACAATGGTCCCACCGAGCCCGACGACGACAACGACGATGTCGACGTAGATCGGGAGGCAGTGCTGCAGTTCGTCGAGGAGTTCACGAACACAGATGGTAGTGGGTCAAAAGAGCTGAAAGAGCACAAAAGAACTCTATACGATGCATTCAACACATGGGCTAAAATAAACGATATCGAGCTCAATGAAGTAAGCGAAGATGTGTGGGAAAATCATCGGATAGGGAACTTCAAAGATATCCTCGAAAATGAATTTGAACTAACGCATAGCAGATACACTGTGCGCGGTGAGCGGAAGAAAGGGTTTGCTGGAATTAGACTATCAGATGAGGGATATGACTTGGTTGATATGGAAATAGAATAGCTAAACAATTTAATCAACTCGTTGGACATCATATTCTAATCTCCCATCTACAATTCTTTCTCTCGGTGTCTTAATCCCCATTCTTCTAAGCTAAATTCTACCATCAACTTCTGTATTCACTCCTGAATCATATCGGTATTTCGTCCCGCTACTGATTTTAATGAGATTTAATTTTATATAATAAACGCAGTACGGCGTGAAGGTGTCACCATCTTTAGGGGGATGGTGACACCAAGAAGATAAAATAACACCCCTATCTACCTAAAACCGCAGTACAACGTAGGGGTGTCACCATCTTTAGGGGGATGGTGACACCTTATCTTTACAGCAAAGCACCATATCTGTCCAAAATCGCAGTACTGCGTGGGGGTGTCACCATCCCTGCCCAGAATCGTCTTTTCTATAAAAATTCTTATGCTTGTGGAAAACTGTGAAACTGGCATACGGCGTCGGGGTGTCATCATGTAAGGGGATGGTGACACCCTTGCTGTATGCCGATTTCATCGATTTTGAAGAGGGTGTCACCATCCCCCTCAAAATCCGGCTAACGTCTAGAGTAAAGGGGGGTCAAACCCGACGGAGAGTTCTAGAGGGGCACAATGCCCCAATCCGTTTCACTCAGAATCTTGATAGAGAGGCAACTACCCAGATGGAGGTTGGCCGCCGACCCTGAGTGGGTGGCGGTTGGACCCCCAACTACCCAGTCGAGGATGGGGCAGTTGGCCCCCTCAGTGTGAGTCGGATCGAGAGGAGAACTTCACCGGAACCGAGGTGTGGGATACAACGGCACCGAGGGGTGGTGTCGAACCAATGGGCCCCGACACAAATGGCCGTCAGTCAGCATCGATGACAGCGGCGGCTACATACGCATCCTGATAGGACTGGTGTGGGGCCGACCAGAACGCTGCCGAGTTTGGGAACTGGTCAGCAGGTGGATCGACCGGGATGTGGTGGCAACTGGGCCCACCGACAGGACCACTCACCAGCGGTGGTGAGGCCACCGGACGACCCACTCGAATGGATGGCTGACCACCGGCTCACTGACGACTGCAATGACCCCTGCAGTTGGGTGTG
>Ga0306890_100156_pt1 | contig 28594 bp, 29 predicted proteins | sample AntDeeMetagen192_FD_190449 | JGI IMG/M metagenome (GOLD analysis project Ga0306890, IMG submission 190449) | Saline lake microbial communities from Deep lake, Antarctica - Metagenome #192 (v2) (version 2) | ecosystem: Environmental > Aquatic > Non-marine Saline and Alkaline > Saline | place...
CGTGCCTTACGGAATCCCATACAGCATTTGAACAGTCAGTAGACAATAAATTTGTCAGTTTGACTAACACCCAATCAGAGAGCTTCTAATAAAGAGTCGATTATTGCATTACAAGCGGAAAGACCAAGTTTTGTTGGTTAAGGAGCATCGCTCTTATGTAGAAACGTGGAAAGTCCCTATAGCTACGGTCTACGGTGCCAAATGAGGAGATATGTCCTCCACAAATTCTGCCTTCGGTGGGATGCTTCGTCAGTTCGTCGATCTTGGTATACTCAGGTTGGAGACGGAACCGTTCAACGACCGCATGGAGCGGCGATTCAAGCAGTTCTGGGGAGTAGGACGTGTCCACGGTGCAGCAATCCAACCATCCGTTCGGAAATCAACGGATCGTGTCCACTGCCACAGTTGCCAATTTAAGTCCGTCTATAAGTAGAATATATTCACTCGGGTGGGGGATTCATTGTTTGGCCTCTCCCAAAATAGGCGGAGTAAACAAAGGGATCCTTGCCTCATAAAAACAGGTGCCGTGTGAGAAAATGTTCGTTAAATTATAGTGCTCTTAGTCGAGAGTATCCTACTATGACGTACGATAATTTAGACAATCAATTAATTAATGCCCTACTCGGCGACGGTCGGGCCAGTCTTCGAAGTCTCGGCGAAGGGCTTGATGTGTCGGTGACCACCGTCTCAAACCACATCAACGATCTCGAAGCAGGAGGCGTCATCGAAGGCTATACGCCGGTCATTAACTACAGCGAGCTAGGGTACGATGTTACTGCAATCATGCAGTTAAAGGTCGAAGGAGCCGCGCTCACAGAAATTGTCGACAGACTTCGTGATCAAGAACAGATAATCAGTGTCTACGAAGTCACCGGTGACTACGACATTATTGCGATTGGGAAGTTCGAAGACACCGACGGAATGAACGCACAAATCAAAGAGCTACTGGCCGATGTTGATATTCGGGAATCTAACACTAGCGTCGTACTTAATGAGGTCAACGAGTATGAACAGTTTGAACTCGATGTCGACGAGGAGTGAATTAAGTCATTCATCATCCACACTGGCTGTGAGATCTTCAAATGCCGTCAGTAGTAATAATCGAATACACAGGTGAAGACGGTTACAAAGTGAGCTATTCGACCCAGATATGACCGTTGGGGAGAAGCCGTTCCCCGAATTTCTAATCGAGTTACGGCATAACTTGATTACGAACTGATCAGTATTAAGCTGTCTGAGATTCTTGAAGCTGATCAAGAATGGCCCACTCAAGACCAGCGGCTAGGGCAAGATAGACATGATCATACCAAAACTCAAAGTCTTGGTCATTCTCAAAGTATTGCATGATATGCTCGTTCGCCTCTCCGTTGTAGAAAGCATCTGGGTATTCTTCTTCCAGATCTTGGAGTTCGGATAAGACATCACTGGAAGTATGTTTCATCAAATAGTCATTATGCGTCAACTGGTGGACAACATTTTTGATGTTCTGGTCTCGCTGATCGGCACGGTCTTGTGCTAGTTGAGAAAAAGCCTTGATTTTATCCTCAACAGTTTCAGCAGTCATCACCGGTTCCCATTCATTAGAATACATTGATTAGCCTAATTCTTTGCAGGAGCCAACATCAAACTTTGGTTACAACTACTGAAAAGATAATTGCCTCTTGATGTGGTTGATTAAAAATATCTTGATAACATATTATAATTTTAATATTTACACTTCTGTTTATTTTTTAACTACTTGATTAAACAAAATGAATCTATCGTATAGGTTGATACAGGCAGTTATTGGTCTGAAGCTGGTCGGAGGTCCCTCCATCGAAGATTTTCAATTGTATCGACATCAATCTTAACAGTAAATAAATACGAGTCACGTGGGTCTCCTGTTTCTTTACCGGCGTCATCCTCAAATATTTCTACGATTATTCCGTCTTTTCGGTGGAGTCGCTCATGATCGGGATCGTTCTCATTCGGAATATCAACCCGAACTCGATCTCCAACTTCAAACCGTCTCATTATTCGGTTTTATTCCTACTCTGCCCTGTCAGTTACGGATGGTATTAAGAACCGACTACTCCGACTACGACGAACAAACGAGTTGAAGCGGTAGTCTAATACAAACGCACAATTAACTGGTTTCGAAGGTAAGTGTAGGGAAACGTGGTCTGTTTTTAGTTCACTCGGGCTTTAATTTTCTCCAGTTGTTCTATAATCTCCTCTTCGGAACGCGAATCTAGTTCGATTACTGATCGAGATGTGTTGAACCGCTTCCCAACAGGGTCAATAGTGGACTGTGATTCGTTCGCAAGTACGACGGCAAACGCCCTAGCTGCAGGACGTGAACGCCTGAACGAACTGTCTAGCAGGTAATTAACCAGACGCTGCTTCGTGAACAGACGGTGTGTGGCAAAGTAGTCACCAGTCTCTTCGTTCTTGGTGAGGTGAGCTGCCCACCAGAGACGAGCCAGATAATTTGAGTAGAGGTCCTTCTGTGTCCCGAGGAATTTTTCCTCGATGTCGTTGTCTCGGCTCCAGCGTGTCGTGACTAGGTCCGGATACTCTATTAGAGACAGGTACTGCCAGAATCCGGGTAGTGAAGCCACTCTCGGTGGCACATCAATACATTCCCGCACGATCGGAGCTAAGTTTGAGTCCATGCTTGTACGTTGACTTCGACGACCATAATCGAAAATCGCCTTCGCGTCGTCAATAGCGTCTCGCAGGCCATCTAAGTCAAGTTCGACCCCTTTGACTTCATGACTTCGAAGGTGACCTTTCAATTCCTTCTTTGGCGGGGCTGACTCTTCCTCGTCTGGGAACCGATCGTGATTTTTGACCAGATCCCGTCCGGCTTCGGTCAGCTCATGTATCTTTGTCTCCGTCATGGTGATTCCTCCTTGATGAAGCTGTCTAGGTGCTTTGCAGCGTCACTGTACAGCTGTACAGCGCAACAGAGGTCGGTGATGAATTCTCTAAGCTCTCCTGGATCTGAAACTCGAACTCCCAACTCTTCAACTGCGCTATCGTAGTCATCAGCGTTGACGATCATGCCACCGAAGTCCTCCTCAACGACCTCCAGCACAACTCCTTCTTGCCAAGAAAACTCTGGTTCTCCCGACTCCGCAATCGTGGCTGCAGTAGAGACAAGAAGCTGAATCCAGAGCAGATTCCCAAAGCGAGCCTTGAGATTGCGCTTCATGTTTGGGCGGAAGCCGTACGTAAGGCCGCTCTGGAGAACATCAACCACGTTCTTCTTTCGGTCATTAATCATTATTTTTGGGTCTGGGTTACGACTGAACGCGTGGATGAGGTCCTCCGACGGCATACTCTCTTGCGAGAAGTCGCGGTATACGAATGGGAAGCCGTTCGCGCTCTCTTCGGGTTCGTCCACTTCCAGAGTCCATCCTCGTCCCCCTGCAACCCTCATACCGGCGTTTGGTGCGAAGGGAAGCCCTTCACGGCATTTCTCGGTTCTCACTAGACGGGGAGTTAGCGAAACATCACCACGCAATAATCTCTGATTTAAAACGATTTCGTCTTCATAGGTTTTCTCCTCTACAGGGCTTTCTTTGACGACCGCCTCTCGTCGCATCTGAGTCTGTTCGCAGTCAATTACGAGAATCAGTTTAGCTGGATAGGGCGGTCCCTCATTGTCCGGGAACACAGACTTAACTGATCCCTCAACCGTCACATTTATTGAAATCTGTATCTCCTCCCACTCTCCGTACTTGTGGGGAGTGATTACCTGTTCGTCGTAGTTTGGTTTCCCCGACTCACCCCCGTCAAGCGAGAAGGAAGAAATCCCGAACGCAAGCCCGTTACTGTCGTACTTATACGGCATCGATTCATCGCGAGCCGTAGAGTGTTGGGTGTTCGCGGGCATTATTCCTCACCGCCAGTCTCAACTTCCGCGGAGACATCAAGACGTACTTCGGTAAGATCACCGACTTCAAGGGCTTCCGAGTAGTCCTCTCCAGGATTTAGTACTTCGTCTGACTGACCCTCAAACTCTATCTTGTCAACCGTCGAATCCATAATTAACTTGACTCCCTTCTTTTGATAGCTCACAGTTGCGCCCGTTGGATCCGGAGTGATGGAGCTGATCGGGATGACCTCACTTTGGGACTCTTCAGCGTCAATACGGTCAATTCGTATCTTTAGCTCCCACCCGTTGTGATCTTCTTTTGGACCGCCAGATCCAGTGAATTGCCAACTCTCTCCGTCGAAGGATGTAGACGGCTCCTTCTCCCATTCCATCACGGAGCCACCTCCAGGACCATCCGTAGAGCGGCCCTGCATTATCGGGGCCACGTCGTCCATGTCCGGCACCTCATCACCCGACTCAACCTCTTCCCGGACAACGTCTGCGAGTTCCCGTTCTAACCGCTCTCCAGCGAGGCCATTGATTTCTCGAACGATAGTCCCGCTGTAATGCTTCTTGAGGTATTCGTTCTTGCTCCCGACCCAGTCGTCGTGCTGCGTCGGCTCTGACCGCTTGACGAATTTTTCTACCGATAGCTGTTCGTCTGTTGGTACCTCTCCCCCGGGTGTCTGTGCTTCTCCGGCCGCGAGGACGGCAGCAAAGTTTTTGCCTCGGTCAGCGACGTTCCCCTTGTCAAGGTAGTCTACAATCATCTGCGCCCCCCGCAAGCGTGCGACGTGGTTTGGACCGATATCTGAGTCTTCGCTCTCCTCCAGAGCGTTTGAGTCAGCAGGGTTCAACTGTCGGAGAACCACGTCAACCGACGTATCGTAGGATGGATCGGGGTCATCTACCACCTCATCATTTTCCTCTGGAACGGTCAGTTCCACCTCTGTCTTCGCGAAGTCACCCGGCTTCTCAAGTTTCGAACTGACAGGCTGGAATAGTTGCTCGTATGCCTCTTGGAAGGGTCGTACACCAGGTGCGTCGTCAAGCGTGGCGACCTCTTCGTCGCCTTTGGGCGTCTTCACAGACACATTTAGGTCTCCGCGCGAGATAGCGGGCCAGAAGTGTTTTATTGCTGCATGTCGGAAATCGTCAGCGAGCTCTTTGGGATCTGGATTCAAGTCTTCACCGGGAATCCGAAATCCGACAACCCCGATTGAGGTTCCAGTGCCTCGGTCACCGCGGCCTACTCCGAGAGTTTCAGCCACCTCTTCCACCGGACCCTGGTCCTGCCACACTGACGGCAGCCGACCAAGCTGAGACCGGGCTTTCTCGTCGTCAAGGCCAAACCAACCGTGGTTCGTGTACGTATCTACGCCGTCCTCATGCTCATGGGATGGAAGGATGCTTCGGCCGACCAAGCGGGGCGGTTCGTGGTCGTCCAGGACATTCATAGGTGTGGAATTGAAGAGGACGGTCGAAATACCCGAGAATGCCCAGAGAACTGTCTTCCCTAAACCGAAGCTCCCTCCGGAACTGGATGACGGTTTCTCGGAGCTACCGAAGTCTTTCACAAGCGCGCCATATGGGCTTGAGCTATCGTCCTCGCTTCCGTAGAGCCCTGTAGTATTCTCATCGTGGATGGTCAAGACAAGGAGCTCTTCCTCGTCAAAGCCATTCAGGAACCGTTTCAGACCCGCGTCTCGAGTCTTCTCATTCTCGTTCGCCCGTTTGATGTGCCAACAGAGATTCTCCGCCGACGCGTCGCTATCGTCCCAGTTGAACATCTCAAGGAATTTGCCGACATCGTCGATTTGCTGAAACTCAAAGGTGACGTTAACGGGGTCGTCGTTGTCTAACCCCTGATCGTTAGCATTCTGGAGAACTTCTCTGACGAACGTTTCCAAGTCACTGTCAAGCGCTTCCTTCGTCGGCAAATCGTGATACTCTGTGATACCCGATTTCTGCGACGGGAAGTCCCACATCAATAAATCACTGATTGACTCGACAGTTGAGTCACTGAGAGAAGAGCTTGCTAAGGAATTATGATGTCTAGCCATAAGCTATCAAATCACAGTTAATTATTAAACCTTATTCTGTAGGTTGACATCAGGATTAATGTGCTTAACAGCAGTCCAGATCCTCTTAAATACGTGTTGTGAAAGTTTCGGTACGCTTTTAATTGTTGTTTTGTGACGGTTCAGCTGCTGTGAGGAACTCTTTGACGGTGAGATAGTCTTTGATCAAGACGTTCCGGGTCCTATCTATACCCCACTTTCTAATTGTGATTCTGAAGTCAACTGGTTAACCAATCATGTTTCAACTATTGATTGTCTAAGATCATTGAGTGAGTGTCTTCATACTAAAGTCAGTCAGACTGGACTGTCGATCTGACCACTCAATAAACTCAATCACACGTTCACCGATCACCTCTCCCAGCTTCGGTGGGACGGCATTCCCAATCAGCCGCCCAATTTTGTTCAATTCGATTTCATCGGATTCGTTTACGAATCGATAGTCTTCGGGGAATGTCTGTATCATTGCCCCTTCACGGAGTGAAATGGCTCTATCCTGATCGGTGTCGTAATGACCGAATCGACCACTTCCCAAATTGTAGAACTGCGTAGTGATTGTCGGTGCAGGCTCGTTAGCCACCATCCGTCCATATACCGACTTGTAACTCTGCCCGCTTGATTTCTTGTGGCACTCTAAGAGTAAGTCGTCGTCCCAATCGGTCCAGTCACCACCGGGCTCTGATTGTCTGATTCGTTGGAGGTTTTTATTTGTTAGTCGACGAGAAGTGTGCAGAGGATCCTTACTGTGTGTCTCGCCTGCCTCAATGGCAGGGAGGTGATCAATACACCCCTCTACCGTCGGGTACTCATCTGGATTGGGGTGACTCGGTTCTCCGAGGTCTATCCGGCCATCTCTGGACGCAACGAGGACCCAGCGACGTCTGGTCTGTGGAATTCCATACTCGGGGCAGTACACACGCTTGTCGGTATCGGGATTAAGATTGTATCCCAACACTTCTAGACTGTCTACGAATTCATCGTACACGTCAGCATTTCGTATCTCGTAGACGTTTTCCATCACAACAAAATCTGGCCTAGTGTGTCGAACTATCTCTAAGAAGGCCCGAAGCATACCGTACTTGTCATGATCGGTGCTATCGGCTCCGTGAGTCAACGGCGAGAAGGGCTGACAGGGTGCACAGCCAGCCAGTAACGTCGCCTCAGCCTCATCGTCAAAGTGCTCTGCTATCACCTCTGGTTCTTCTCTGGCGATACGCCCGATATCGCTTGCCAGAAATGTTGCGTCGTTGTTTTCTTCGTAGGGAAATCGACAATCGCTATTGACGTCAATACCCGCCTCTACAGAGATACCGGCCCGCTCTAGACCGTTGGTAAGACCACCGGTCCCACAGAACAGATCTACTGCAGAGACATCCATTTGTGTATATAACCGAACTACACCTGTCGGTAAAGCACTTGCTTCTGGTGATTTAGAAAGTGTTATTTGACCGTATCGTAGAAAACGGACAGAATACTCACCTGAAGTTTTTGATCGCTTGGATCAGTCGTCTGCGACACCAATGGATTTGGCCAACGTAGCGCCCTCGACGTGCTGAACGATTCCTTCACCGATACGCTCTCCGAGCTTTGGCGGGACTGCGTTCCCGATCAGTTTCCCCAGATTACTCACACCCACTTCGTCCCAATCCTCGTAGAAGTCATAGTCTTCGGGGAATGTCTGGAGGAGCGCCCCTTCAAGCAGTGAGAGGGCACGGTCTTGGTCGGTGTCGTAGTGACCGAATCGACCACTGCCGTAATTGTAGAACTGCGTGGTGATCGTCGGTGCGATTTTGTCAGGTTCCAGTCGACTGTATGGTGCAGTATACGAACTGCCACTGGCTTTTTTGTGGCACTCTGCAAGGAGATGTTCTAACCCCGAATCTTCCCAGACTCCCCAATCGTCTCCAGGTTCTATATTCTGAATTCGCTCCATATTCAACTCCGAGAGGTTTTGAGACCGATGCAGTGCGTTGTCGGGGTGTACCTCCCCAGCTTGTATCGCTGGAAGGTGACCGATGGTCTCTCGGACGGTCGGATACGTCGACTCTTCGGTGTAGAGTGGCTCTGGGAGACTAATTTCGCCTCGTTTTGATGCCATAACCACCCACCGTTTTCGGTTTTGGGGGATTCCGTGTTCCGGGCAGTACACGTTCCGATTTTCTTCGCTGTTCAGATAGTAGTCATTGTCATCTAGATACGCAATAAAATCGTCGTAGACACTGTCGTCTTGGATCTGGAGGACGTTCTCTGTGACGACGACGTCTGGCTCTACGTAATCAATTATCTGGATAACATCCCGAAGCAAGCCCCACTTATCGTGGTCGGCGTGGGACTTGTCTTTGACATGGCCCATCGTAGAGTATGGCTGGCAGGGTGCACAAGCACCTAGGACCTTTAGATCTGCGTCCCACGGAAACATCCGAGCGATACGTTCGGGATCTGAAGATAGGGGTTCAACTTTCGACTGGACGTACGTCGCATCAACATTTTGTTCGTAAGCGTACTTACAGTCAGGATTGTTGTCTATCCCATTGACGACAGAGATCCCTGCTTGCTCCAACCCGTAGCTAAGCCCACCAGCACCACAAAAGAGATCTACTGCAGAGATTTTCATGCTGCTGCTTACCAACAGCAGTGTATAAAATCTTGTGAGAGACGGTTATCTAACAAAGTATACGGCATTCGTACTCCCGAAAATCAATTGGGGCTATCAGGTCATCCTATCGAAGCATGTATTGGAGCATCTACTAGCAAAAACCCGGAACAGTGATGTGTGTCGAGTTCCCTACCTATTCCAGAATGCGTTGGTTCTTCGAAAAATGACTATCAGTCAAAATATAACGACAGATTCCGAGTGGTTCTTCTTCAGCGGCGGCCCTGGTGCTCCACGATATGGCGACGACCCGACGAAGCATGCTGTCGACCACGATACTGAAACGTTCGTTCGCGAAGTACTACAGAACGCGAACGACCAGAAGTTAGACGACGAAATTCCAGTAGATGTTACTTTCCGATTCGTGACGCTTTCTGGTGACGATCGGCGTGAATTTCTCAACGCGCTTCAGTGGGAGGGTGGGCTCCGTCGTAGATTGGAGACGATAGCCGCCTCCGATCAAGGACGTGGGTACACACAGCTCTTAGATCAGGTAGAGGATCCCGACGAAGAAATACGACTGCTGATCGTCGAGGATAAAAATACGACCGGACTCACCGGTGGGTGGGACGACGATTCGAACTACGCGGCGTTGGTTCGAGACGAACTCTACAGTAGCAAACAAGACGATACCGCCGGTGGCTCCTACGGGTTAGGGAAGTCGGTGTTGTGGACTTTTTCTGGTGCGTCGACGGTTATCTTCAACTCACATCCCGCACCCATCGATGGCGAAACCCAGCCCCAACGGCTCATCGGTCGGACGAAGCTCCCGACACACAAACTAGCGGGCGACGAGACGACGTATCAAGGTGCAGGCTGGTTGTGCCAACCCACACGAACAGACGACGGGGTGCGACCGGAGGCCCTGACCGGCGAGACGGCCAAGAGTCTCGCAACAGACCTCAAGATTACGCGACCACCAGTCAGTGGAACGAGTGCGATGGTCGTCGACTTCCGTGATCCGACAAGAGAGACACGGCCAGAGCTAGAAGATACGGCCGCAGAGTTCGTTGAGGCCGCTGTCAAGTACTTTTGGCCAGCGATCTATCGTGGTGATCTGACGGTGACAGTCGAGACGCCAGAGGAAACGCTAGAGGCCGACGTCGACAGCGTGCCAGCGATCAGGCCGTTCGTGGAGTGTTTCGAACAACGCTTCGGTGACGAGAAACGAGACCTGGCTACCCCTGGTGACGTCGCCGGACTCGATATCCCGATGAACATCCCACCGCGGGCAGACGGGACTGAAACCCCCAGCGGGACGGTCCGACTCGCCTCGCGACTCGCCTCACCCGCGGACAACGACACCTACCTCAACAGAGTGGCCTTGTTCCGTGGCTCCGGCATGATTGTGAAGTATTTAGACCAGAGTCGTGTCGCCTTCGGCGATCGGAATTTCCACGGCGTACTCGCCTGTGGAGAAGCCCGGACCGACAACGAACCGACCGACAGCGATAGAGAGATCGATCGCTTCCTACGGTTCGCCGAACCACCAGATCACGACGAGTGGGAGTCGACCGAAAACCTCCGCGAAGAGTACCAACGCGGATTCCGAATGGCGATCGATGATATGTTCGGGACGGTCCGGGATGGCCTTCGACATCTGGTCGCCGAGAGTAGTCCCGACGAGAGTATGCTCTCCGAACAGGTCCTCAAACGGTTTCCTATCCACGGACGCGGCCAACCCCGTGTAGACAGACCGCAGGTCCGGGTGTTCGAGTTTGATAGTCACTCCCGGTTCGACGGTGACCGCTGGCAGTTCGGCGGTCGGATCTCGCCGGTCGTCGAAGAGTACGACGGGTGGAGTGCCGAAGTCGCACTGACGGGAATCGGAGAAGACGGCTCTAGCTACGACGCGATCCCGATAGAATCCATACGTGTCGAGGAAGACGGCGTAACGACGACGATCACGGATGGGGAGGCCCAAATTAGCGTGGATGGCGATATCGGCGACCTGGAATTCGAAGGCAAATCCCAGGCCATCGGAGCCCACGACGTGATGAGTGGTGCTGTCGGCGAAACGCAACTCGAGATCCGTGCAGAGCTACGCACGACGGAGGATGACGAGACGTGACACAACGCTCACAACGACATCGATCGACGACGCTGCCGTTTCGGTACCGGAAGCGAGGGATCGATTTCGATATCGATCACTACGCCATCAACGGCAGTAAACCGAGAGATATCGAATTGAAAGCCGGACAAAGCGAGATTGATCTCGTTCCGGCGATCGAAGACAAGTACGGTACCGAAACGGATCTCGCAGACTGGACAGAGATCAAACTCTACGGACAGCTCTCTGTCACAGAAGCAACGATCGCAGAGATATTCCCACCCGAAGAACGTGGGAGCCCACCTGCGAAACTGTATGTCGCACTCCGGTGCCACGAGACAATCTCTCGAACCCGAGCCGAGGTTGACGAACCGTTCGACGGTCCTGGAACATACGAGATTACGATCAACTTGGAACGCTCGGAGCTTCTCGGAGCCGTCGAACTCCATCCGTTCTTAGTTCGGTCCGAAGATGGCGACTCCGAGGGCGATTACGCCGCCACCAAGAATGTCCGTGTCGCTGGTGGCCACAGCTACCGAGTAATTATCGACCGCGAACAACACGAGGAGCCCACACACATTGATGGCGAAGAGGTGAGTTTCTCCGACGTCGCCCACCTACCCGAGGGTGAGAAGCTCTACTATCTCGATTTCCGAAACGAGAAGCGACCGAAACTCTGGATCAATGCCGACCATCCACGGATCACCAACATCCTCCAGAGTAAAGGCTCGGTGGGCGCCGAGCCCAGAATGCGTGACGTGATTTTGGATCAGATCGGCCACGGCGTGTGGACCCAATTAGTGATTCGGGCTGGTGCAGCCGTCGACGACAACGGCGAGGTCCCACACGAGTGGCAGCGAATGGTTATCGATACCTTCGCCCCGAATCTGTACGCTGTCGACGATCCGACGGAGGCGGCCCTCCAACTGCGAGCCGATGTCGAAAACACAGAGAACCTTCCGCACTTTATGGAGCGAGTCGACCGAGAGGTCCAAGAATTCCTGAAGCCTCGCGAACAGCTGATCAACCTGATGGAAGAAGGACTGCGGATCTAACATGACTGACGATTCACTCTACCGATTGACCGATGAGGGTCGTCGACTCGTTGGCGAACAGTTCCTCCAAGGTGAGACGACGATATCGGACGATGAGCTAGCCGAGTACGTCGAAGTGATGCCAGGAGAACCGACTGGCGACTTGGCTACCCTGGACTCGAAAGTCGACGGCGTCGTAATGTCCCACTCAGAGTACAACACAGCGATGGACGGTGCACTCGCTGCAGACGTCCACCAGTGTTTAGACATCTCGAGACGGACAGCTGGTGATCCAGGGCTCTGGCACTGGATTGCAGTGGTCCGATACCCACACTTCGTCCGCAAGCGCTGGAAGTATCGTTCAGAGGCAGCAATGCGAGAGAAGTTCCTCGGGGCTGGCTCCGATCTGTATTCGAACGCAATCCACAGGCTGTGGTGGATCGCAGAACTAACTGTAGACGAGGGTGACTACTCGTTGACCAAGCAGGTGTTTGCGAAACAGACAATGGTCAACAAGGTCTTCGATCGGTGGTTCGCCCGGTACCGGCCTGCGGTGGTCGCCATCTGTTCGGAACTCGCCGACGAACCGTCGTGGGTAATAGACGACGTCACACGGCGTTTCAATCACGCCTTGACCAACGTCCAACTGGAGGGGCTGACCGAGGCGGATGCCCGAGAGCTCGTTGTACGAATAATCGACGACGTGAAAGCAGCGACACAGGACTGACGGGCTAAGGGGAAGTTCAAAGGCCCTCCTGAGAGAATAGCGGGTATCGGCTACATTCACGTATGAGCGAGGGCAAAAACGATTTACAGATTGCATACTGCTTCGCCGACTACGGCGTTGAAGCAGAGGCACTCTCCACGATCGGTGAAGTCCATCGATTCACTATCGATCCGAAGGACAATGCTTGGTGTGCGTCGACCGAAGCGATCGACCTAATGGAGGAGACACCTGACGGAGAGTTCGACTTGTGGTTCGGCCACCCCATGTGTACGCGCTATTCGGATATGCCAGGCGTCGAACCAAGCGATCACATTGATCAGATTCCACGCGCACGTGAACTGGCGATGGAGATGGCAGACCACTATGTCATAGAAAACAAACCAAGGGCCCCACTTGAATCGGCGACACACCTCACGGGAAAGATGTTCAATTTGCCGATCACTTACGAACGGGCCTTCGAGACCTCCTTTGATCTCCGACAGCCACCCCGACAGACCACGATTGGATCGGAAGCCAGCCAGACCTCTCCGTTCTTCTACAGCGAGCGTTCGCATCTCTGGTGGAAAACTGTGAAAGGCATTCGTGGAAACTATCCTAAAGAACACGTTGCAAAAAACGTGCTGCCACTGGCCTACGTCGACTTCATCACGCGAAATTATCTTGAAGCCTCAGGTGGCTCGAAAGGTGTTCGCGACTATTCGAACTATGATCAAGAGATGGATCAACGCCGGGCCGAAGAATCGAACCATTCGCTCAGTGATTACGAATGAGATACTGTCTTCTCACTGTGCCATCAGTTGTTCCCTTCGGAGGTTGACTCTACTTCTGCTCTGATTTCCTCTAACGTACTCACTAGCTCCGAATGAGTTTGGCCTTCGTACGGGAACACAGATCCAGACTTTCTGAATCGTTGGATCGTACCGTTAATCACACTGGTCGGTGCCATCTTCCCATCCTCTCCGCCTTCCTCATCGTACAGAACGTCTAGTAAGGCTCTCACAGCAGGATCGTACCGACCCATTTGAATGTCGAAGACCCGAAACACAAATCTTCGTTGCGAGAATGCTTGACGTGTCGGTTCGTAATCGACAGTTCCATCATCCTCTCGTTGAGTGAGTTCTGCGATCCACCACAGGCGTTCGAAGGTGCTGGCCATAGAATCCAGTGCCCGTCCCTGAGTCCAGAACTTCTTTTTCATCGCCGAAACCCCGTTGAAATCCCAACGGTGAGCGACGAACCAAGGGAAGTACAACATCGAAAATGCACTCCAGAGGCCCGTATCGGCTGCTTTGGATCTATTAACATCGACGTGTTGATGAACGGCAACAGCCGCCTCTGGATCCATCTCGGTGCTAAATCGGTCTGTTCGAGACTGAATCTCTCTCAACTCCGACTCCAGACTTTGGAGGTCGACAGTGATCTCTGTGGGCTCTATATGAGGTTTTAGTTCGGGTAACGGGATGCTGTCGTGAGCACCTTCAAGGAACTCGGGGTACTTACTCAGAAGTGTCTCAGCTCCGTCGGCGAGTCGAACTATCTGCTGGCCGTCGTCTAGGTCATCGTCTGGATTCCAGTCTGTCATCGGTTTCCAAGCCTCGTTGCGTGATTGTCGAACTGACGTGCAGGATCCAATAGCCCTTGTACTGCCTGTTCAATACGTTCGGTCGCCGATAGTGGATCTTGATCCAACTCCTCAGACAAAAACTCCGCAGCCTTACGCGGTGACGTGTCTTCGTCGCTATACATATGTTCGTTCAACATCTCGAAGACAGCTGGTTGCCACTCGGGTGTCCACGCTTCGGCGTCTGAGTCGTACTCGTCTGCGGCTACTTGGACCATACGGGCCCAAACAGACGACATAACGTGGTCCCACACGAGATCAGATGTGAGGTCATCGTATCGGCCGTCTCCGTTCCAGATGATGTCGACGACTTGATTGTGGTCTTCGTTGAAGTACAAGACAGGGTTGTCTGGATCTCGTTTCAAATCGAGATAGTACATCCGATCGTTAGCTGGGAAGGGGCTATCCTCGTCCTCATTCTCTTCTTCAAACGAAGTCCGCTCAACCTGAAGGACGTCGTCGCTCCCAGGTTCCTTGTCGGTGACTTGGATTTGACTCTTGGGACCATCAGATAGTATCGAACCCTGTTCTGTAGCGTAGTTGTGAGTACTATCTATCCCGAGAGCACTAGCGTTTGCATCGGTTAGTGGCTCCGACCGAAGAAGGTATGGATGCAGCGAGAGCTTCCCGACGACGTTGTTAGATTTAATGCTGAGCGTTCCACTGACCGTGGAAGCACTCACTGTTCCCCCTTCGTTCAAGACAACTCCTGCTCTGGTGTAGGTTTCTACACAGTGACCAGCGACCAAGACGGTACCAGGATATGAATCAGAGCCTCTGTCACTACTGTCTCCTGGGAATACTTTGGGCAACAGATCGTTTGGTATCTCAACCTTGAGCGTAAATTCGACTTCGCTCCAGCCTTGGTAATCGTCTAGATTCAGATGTCGCTGGTTGTCTGGTTGGACCGGATCGTCTCCATCTATCGAGAACTCTTTGATCCAAAAGTCAAGTTGTCCTAAAACACACCTATGCGGGAAGGTTTCGTACTTCAGCGTACGGTTAAGACGAAGTGTAGAAGACATAGTTATTTATTCACCCCAACGGAACCATCGGTAATCTTGAGTCTGGTCTTCGTTACGTCTCCTAACCTAGATTCTGTCCCCGGAAGTTGAGCTTTGATTGCGAACTCTATTTCATCAACATTTGCTGTCACTTCAATATGACCCTTTTTTCCATCTGATTGTTTATCAAACACCACATCAGCTACTGTTCCACCTACTACAGACTGGATATTGACATCTTTGATGATGATGTGATCTGCCTCTGTGCCATCCTCAAAGAGTGCAACCAGTTCAAACGTCAGATCCCATCTCTCCAAGGGATTATTGGCTATCATCTGCCGATCTTGGTTCGGGCCTACAGTGCCGTCGAAGATCCACTCGCCATCGGTGATCTTGTCTGTTATTGTCCACTCAAAAAGCAGAGGAACCGACGGCGTTGATGGGGGCGGACCATCACCCTCAGTGGTAATATCTGATCGAGTCCTCGGCAAGATATCGCGATTCGGGCGAATTACAGACCCAGATCTCTTTGACTGACTGTAGAGGATCTTCGATAAAGCGTTTCTCAGTAACTTTGTCGAAATGTCGTCGGCAATACCAGCACAGCCCTGCTCATATTCAGCCTTAAGTTCATCATTGTTCTTTCCGTACCACTTGTCATGCATCGGTGGCTCGGCCATCGCCAGAAAGTCGTCGACGGCTTCGTCAGTATCAGAGTGATCGTCTTCCGGATCAGTTCGTGCTTTCCCGGCAGCTAAGATTCCGTGATACTTTCCCGAGTGTCCGAGGTAGTGTCCTGGTTTGTATTTTACCACCATTCCAGGGCCACGGAACATGGCGATCTCACCGAGTCTGCTGGCTGCATTCCCGTCTGTATCACTGGGGTTTGCCTTCCGGGCAGCGACGGTGATCTCTCCGTCTGTGGGTGTTGGGTAATCTTCGTCGTCTTCGCACTCCGATTCTTTCTTACTTTTAATGGTATATTCGTAATCTGTCTTGGCAACCGTTCCCGGCCCCTTGAATGAGCCCGGTGCAGTATCCATCTTATTGTAACACTCCACGAAGGGAGATATCGTCTCATAATCTCGGATGGTGTCTTGGTTTATTGTGGCCTCATGACCACACATTTCAACGTCGACTTCCAAATCACCGCGAGACACCGCTGGCCAGAAGTACTCTGCTGATGCTTTCTCAAATACCCCACACAGCTCTTCTGGGGAGGGTTGATCATCCATCGCAGGGTCGGATGGATCACGAAACCCCGGAATCATGATTGTCGTCCCGTTAGCATCAGGTCTGGACATCCCCAAATCCGTAGCTAACTCCGCTGCAGTATCGCCCCATATCGACTCCGGTCTCATGAGTTCGGCTCGATTGAATCCGGACGGAGAGCCGAACCACCCATCGTTATCGTAGCACTCTCCATCTGAAAGTTTGTGTGTAGGTATGAAGGAGCGGCCTACTATTCTCGGAGATGTCTGTCCAGAGCGTTCGTCAGCGAGAGTGGAATTAAATAAAACAGTCTGGAATCCAGACGCAACCCAAAGGAGAGTACTCCCTAGCCCATGACGTCCTCCAGTACTGCCTCCTTTGTTACTTGAGCCAGGATCACGGATGAGAGCAGCGTAATCAGAGTCCTGATCTTCTTCGTTGCCCTGAATTCCTTTTCCATTCTTTTCTTCTATCGTAAGCACCCGGAAAGCTCCACCATCCTCTAGATACTCTACGTAATCCGTGAGACCGTGTCCATCTTGATCTCGGCCACCAGACTTGACGTGGTTGTACAAATTATCCCACAAAATTGCATCCTCAAATGCAGTCTTGTCGCCGAATTCACGCAGTTTGAATGTAACCTGTACTGGTTCGCTGTCATCGTCACGAGCGTCTATAGAATTCTGTAGAATTTCTCGGACAAATGTATCTAAATCACGGCTGAAGGTCTTTTTTTGAATCAGACCTTGCTTCCTAGTTCTTCCACACGGGACGTCATCAAACCACCATTCGTCAGGTAGTTCAGATGCGTTATTACCACTCACTATTTACTAGAATAGTCTCTATATTATGAATTTACTGACTGGCATTTTTAAACAGATACAGACTGACAAAGTTGACTAGATCTGTTTTGTATAATCAGTAGAGAGTCCAACGAATGTCCCATACCGAGATTAGACATGAATAACAGTGGAGGCAGTGGTGTGCCGTAATCGAGTTATACGATATTCCGATCAAACCCTGACATGCAAGACTGCGACCGCAAGTCGGTCACACGTATTCGGATAGTTGAAGGCCAGAGATTGTGCTGACGCCGCTAATTCTTCTCGGATATCTCTTCGAACCAATCAATCAATTGTAACTCACGGTTTCGGTTTTCACGTAGATTCTCGATCTGTGCTTCATCCACTGTGAACTGCTCCAGCGCGAATTTCATTTCTTCATAGCCCCAATCATCTCGTTTGTCTATGTAGTGATCTATGAGGGTCTCATGGAGATTCTTGACGAGATTCCGATCAGCGATAGTCAACCGCAAGCCTGCACCATCATGGACGTACGAATTCCGCTTGTTCTGTGCCCGGTTTCGCCTAATCCGGCCAAGTTCCGAGTCTTTCCAGCCGATCATTGCTGCTGCCCTACCAACTACTTCAGACATCGTCTCGCCTTCCTCAACGAGTGTGAGGATCTCGATTCCCCTCCAGAACTCGAAGAAAGACTCACGTTCCGAGGGCTCAGTTATTGCGGCTTGAAATGCTCGTAGGGAATTCAATAATCGGCCATCTAGTGGTTGTTCCTCCTCAAAGGTAGGCATCTCCTTGAATAAGTATTCAAACAGATCTTCGTACATACTATGCGGACTGTCTGGCTTCCGAAGAGTGGCGTCTTCACTCCAATAATGCCTCACGAACTCGTCCTCTTTGTGCAACAGATAGATGAATGGTTCTCGAAGCTCTCCCCATCGGTTAGGCCACGGCCCCGAATCCTGCGAGTATGTCTGTATTCGATTGGCCGTTGCAGAGTAGTTCATCATCCCCAGCAGGATTTCTAACTGATCACACACATGGTCAACAGCGTACTTCTCACCTCTTGCCCTGTATGACGTAAACCAGTACGTGAAAGACGGATTATCCAGCTCGTTTGGACTTTTATCCACGAAGTCCATCAGCTTTCTCTGCCGGCGGTAGTTTTCGTGGTCTTCGTCGTAGTCGGGAACAAACCGTTCTTCCCAGTCGCTACGTGGGAGGCGTTCGAAAACAACATCACCGACCTGTGGCGATTCCAGTAACAATTCAGATGAGCGGCGATGGAAATTGAGTGGAAATGCTACCACGTATTCGCTCAAATCCCATCCGTACAGTCGCTGCTTAAAATCTGGTAGCTTCTCTTCTACCTGCTGTGCAGGGTCATCTGCCCCCTTCACTTCCAACAAGAGATCATTCAGTTCACTTTCCAGCAATTCATACGAAATCCGCAGCGAGGCAGGGTCAAGACTGAGGTTCTCAACGACAATCGGTGAGAGGCGTTCGCGCTTTCTCGTCGCCTCTGATCCAGAGTACCTCCACCCACCGTCATCATTCTGCTCTACTGCGTCCACAAATGCAGCACGATCTGAAGGCCGAGCAACGAGGAGGAGGGGTGATCGTATTGGTGTGGGTCACTCTCTTGCCCGACGTCGCTACGCCGCTCTTATGTCTATGCAGTTGTCCAGGGTTGCACCCACCTACAGCGGTTGGTGAGTGAATTCGTATCTCCCACTCTCGGGAGCACCGGGACTCGAGCGGGCGTAGTGGAACCAGATTTCTGCGGGCGTCTCAAAGGACTCCCCACGGAGGTCGACTTTCATCTCGTTGTAAACCACTGCGCTCCCACCGATCTGCTCCACATCGGCGTCGTAATACGGTCCAATGGTCACTGTTGCAGTCTCGCTTGGCGGAATGCTTGCCTGGTTGTCCGCATCGATCAGGTAGAACATACCACCGTTGCTGACAGTTTTGCTCATGGTCGTGTCATGGCCATTGCCGGTAACCGAAATCTTGAGTGTCGGGCCGTCCCGGTCGTCCACGGCCAGCTGTGGGATGCTGATTCGTGCGAGGGTGATGAAGTCGATGATGATCGCCTTCGAGCCGTGATTCGTGAGCGAGTAGGTAATCGACGCTCCGGAGTCATCCACAGCCGTGTCCTCGTTGTACTGGAGGCCAGTTTCAGCGGCGGTTGTCGCAGTCGCTATTCCGATACTACCAACAAGCCCAAGCAGGACGCCACCGGTTCCTTTCAGGACCGTTCGTCGGTTGAGTGGCGATGGATTCGATTGGTCGAGCGATTCAGTTGTCGGTGCAGAGTGTGAATGTAAGTCTGTCATGGGAGTAGTACCTTTGATTGTTTGATTGGGCAATTACGGGAGAGATCGGTCATGATTCGATTGTCTCGAGGACCGATCGGGCAACGGTTTGTGGACTCTCGCTATCAACGGTGACACGGGCGATGAGGTCACGCATGACGCCGACGGAATCGAGGTGATCGGTAAGCGCTCCGAATCGCGCTTCGGCATCAGGCAGCTCCGCTACGACTCGCTGTGAGACGATCGGGACCGGGTTATACGTCGGGAAGAACGACTGGTCGTCAGTTAACGTCACCAAGTCGGCGAGTTCGGGATCGGTCGAAAATCCCATTGCGATATCGACTGCTGTCCCCAGTTGGGCGTAGGTTTTGCCAGCCTCGACAACGACGGCATCGGTGGAGATCGCCCTCGTCCGCGAGCCCGCAAGGCCGTAGGCATCACCGAATCCGACCCAACCGTCTTCGCGGTGGACGAACTCATCGCCAAGGCTCAATCTGACTTCGAGACCGCTGTTGAGTGCGTCGGCCAGATCCGACATCGTCTCCAGACCGTGTTCTTCGGCAAACGATGGGGTGGTCACCAGTTCGTAGGTGTTGTTGAATCCAGCCGGCTCCAGGACAACGAGGCTGTCTTCGGCGGCCAGTTCTCGGACGTCTTCGAGGGTCTCGGGAGCATCGTTGGCATAATGAAATCGTTTGAGCGTACCCGTGTACTCCCAGTAGTGGTCGAGGCCACCGTACCGTGCGTACAGGAAGCTTTCGACGGTTGTTCGTGCACCGATGTCATCAGTGATGAGGTCGTCTTCAGGAATTGTCTGGGTTAGCAGTGCTCGTGACAACTCCGCTAAGAGAATGTTCTCCATGAACCGTTTCGACCCGATTACAACCGAAGAGCGGTCCGGTGAGTCCTCGGATGCTCCTGTCTCAGTGGTCGATTCAGCGCTAGTACAGCCTGCTAACGCACCTGCAGCCGTGACTCCGGCAGTCACTAACAGCTGCCGTCGTGTCTGTGTCGTATTCATATTCAGATAGAGAACATATGCGGTTACTCGCCAAGTGCCTCCTGCACTTGATTACCAGATGACCGCACTTCTATTCCTACTATAGATTGTCTCCAAGTGAGATATACATATCGCTACACATCCGTTTACTGGAATGGTCCACTCGACCCGAGTGCATTTTTCCGAGGTTTTCACCAACGCACCACGGTTTTTTCGGAGATAGGATTCTGTAGCTATGTGACCTCAATATAGATGGTCTGAGTAAATCTAGCTGTTCGTGCGAATTCAAAGGGTGAGCGTTAACTCGCCAAGACTCGTTGGTTTTAGTGATGTCTGATACAGACTCTACAGACGAGAATGCACCGTCGACATTAGGGAGAGTTCTCTTTGCAGGTGGACTCGCAATCCTTGCAGTTCGTAATCTCACAAATCTCGATGGAAGGGTTGCCTACGCGGAGGCCAAAGGTGTCCCAGCCGCAGACAAACTTGTCCCAGTATCGAGTGGTCTGCTCCTCGGCGGGAGTCTTGGGATTGGGCTCTGGAAACTCCCGAAACTTGCAGCCGGGAGTGTTGCTGCATTCTTTATTGGAGTCACACCAGTCATGCACGACTTCTGGGCTGTCGACTCCGAATCACGTGGTGAGGAGCTAACGTCATTCCTCCAGAATCTCACGCTCCTTGGTGCTGCAATCGCATTTTTCAAACAGGCCAGTCAAAACTAACAAAGGACGATATCCAACAGAGATTATTGACTGAAATGAGCGGATATTAGAACAGACGTACAAGACTGCGTTTCTATATGCAGCACTCCACTTCTAACTGATTAGCGACTGTTGGATATACTACCGTAATTGATACACCATTTAGTATTCCGGTTCGATGCGGTCGATGAGTCCATCGAAATCAGTGTCGAAACTCAACACTGCATCGATACCACGCGACTCACACAGCGCGATGATTGACGCATCGGTGAAACTGAGGTCGTGGTCGTCGTATCGGCGAAACACTTCCAGAGACGCCTGAACGTCGTCGGGTTGGACATGGAGAAGCTCAAAGACGTGAGGAAATGGCTCTTCTCCCAGGATTCGACTGGCGACGATGTTCGCGGCCTCGAACGACCCTGTTCGAGTACGCGTAAGCATCACTGTTTCGTCAAGGATGTAGTCGTTCGTGTACGGCTGTCCGTACTCTCCATCGAGTAACGCATCGAACGCATCAATGGCGTGGTCGTGCCGAGCTGCATCCGTATCGTGATGCGCAAAGAACACGCCAGTGTCGACGAAGACACTCATCCGTACAGCACGTCGTCGATATCATCTTCGGTCGTCGTGACGCCTGAGGAAACCATCTCATCGTGAAATCTCTCACGGTCGGAGTCAGCAAGCGGAACCCGTTGATCACGGAACGAGTCGATGAGGTCGGCCTTTGACTCGATAGCACGCTCGACGAGTCGGGCGAGGATCTCCTGTTGGGTTACTCGTGTCCCTGTCTCCAGTCGAATCTCGGCCTGTAACCGTTCGATACGAGACTTTGTATCATCGTCCATCTTCACTGATGTCGCCATACTATATGGTAGAATATACTACCGAGTAAATCTTTCTACGGACTCTGCTGATGCGTTCACTGTTTGTTGCATTCATCCTCTGCACAGCTGCGTCTATCTTCTCTCACATACACGCCAACCAATGGCTCAGTAGTAGCAATGAGAAGGTAGTGGTATTCGTTCTCAACAAAAAGAGTAGCTGTTTAAATACTAACACCCTGAAAATAGAAAATCCCTGTTGAATCCCTGGTATGTCAGATCTCGATGGCATTAATGACAAAACAGTCTTATCTAGAATCTGTTAGAGCGTACTGTACAAGATGGAACGTGCGTATCTTGCATAGGGTTGATGGTAGCTGCTGGAGAGTCTTTTTTTAGGGCGACTCGGCAGATTCGATTATTCAGGAGATTGACTGACTAACTGGTCTGTCTCCAGAATGTGTGATATGTACTGATTTTCCCACTTGAGCCGGTAGGAGAGTAGCTGTTTACCATTCTTTGTCATTTCATAGTAGTTCGTCCGTTGATTTTGTGTACTTTTTTCAACAAGAGATAATTCAACCAGCGTATTGAGATTCGGATACAACCGACCGTGGTTGACATTGTCGATGTACCGTTCTAATTCACGACCGATTGTCTGACCTGATGGTTGATCTAAGCCTGCGATGACGTACAGGAGGTCGCGCTGGAATCCAGTTAGTTCGAATGATTGGGTCTGTGCCATGCTATCTATTAAGAGAACCAATTGAATTAGTTAGATGGTGATTAATTCATATAGTTAGATCAACGGCACGAAATGATCTTTGTGTATAGGATTAACAAAAGCATGAGAATGAAAAATTAATTTCTTCGCACATATACGTAAATAAAATAAGTAGAGAAGTATTAATTGCTGGGAGAGCTGCGTTAGGACCCGTATAATAGTGTTATTTGTAATGAATTTAGTCCCCCGAAATGTGTCTACAAAACTGTGGTGAGTACGTCACCAAGCACCCGACGCTGAGACAACAAAGCTCGAATTTTTGGGCATTCTGGTTGTGCTGCAAGTGTTCAATAGCACTTCTTGAGTGTGGCTACAGCCGTGTACCCTGTACCACAACAACGTTGGGAGTGACGTTGGACCACGACTCACAACATAATTTCGAAAACACACCTGAAATAATAATTTAAGAGAGCAGCTGGTTGAGGTAGGTCCATCGCCGTGACCAGAGTTGATACATCGTGGAGAGTCCTAGAATAACTAGAAACAACGAACACAACAGGAGTGCTGGCACTGTTGAAAACAGTGGTGCACCAATCTCGGCGGCAAGAATCGAAAATAGCGAGATCAACATCAAGAGTTGATAGTATTCTGCCCACGTAATACCATATTGTGTGACCACTTCCATGTACAATGAGACTTCCCGGGCACTGGATTGTAATGAGACGGTTTTCCGGTGTGGATTATACTCAAGGATACCCAACGAATCTAATTTTGGCAGGTGCGTCTGGTTCAGTGCATTGTACACACTATCGCGGATGTTGCGTGGTGGTGGTGATTCTCCAGTCTCTGCTTCGGCAATAGCTTCTGAAAGTTCCCGCACACTCAGCCTCCCAACGCTTTGCTGGAGTTGCTTCAACACCTGTCGACGCCGATCGTTCCGAAGCACATTGTGTATCTGTTGTTCGCTCAAGCGATTTTGTGTTCGTAAAGCAGACATACATTTACCCTCCCCAATCAGTTCTGTTTATCATGTCCCACAACATAACCGAGAAACAGGACATATTGTATTAGTTAATGTCCGACTGATTTTGTGTAGTGACATTCTACTCTTCACACAGATCAGAAGCTGATCTGTTATCCACTGTTTACCCTCTTATTGAGTCTCTAACCACAACCGTAGCCATAGTATAATAGAACAGCTACGGGCTGAAGGTAGCGCCTATACGGAATACGGCCTAAGAGGATTTATTCTCAAAAAGGGGGTTGTAGGGAGTGGCTACTATAACATATTCACCGATTTTCTATTTGAACATAGCATATAACGACACTCAACGAGTCGTTTGTAATAGATTTCGGCGATTATCTAATACACCTTCTGTGGTGGTGATGAATGCGTTCGACCCGAACAAAGCGGGCGAACCACCCCAAAATATGTCTGACAAAGACACCGGCAGCAAAATCACGCTGTCACGACGGAAGGCACTCGCTGGAATCGGTACGATCGGCGGCGCAAGTGCTCTCGGCCTCGGGGGCACGTACGCACAGTTCAGTGATACAGAAGACAGAGCAGTCACGTTCACCGCAGGCGGCCTCGACGGCACGCTTGATTGGAGTGGCTCCTACAACGGAACTGAGGTTGGAAGCGATGGTGAGTTCTCGTCGGCAATCACTGTTGATACTGACCTCGAAGCATCAGGTTACAATGGCAGAGCGGTCCCTATAGACGTTCACTTCGATGACGTGAAGCCCGGCGACTACGGCTGCGTCAACTTCACCCTCGAAGTGCAGGACAACGAGGCCTGGGTTGCCTCTGGCATCAACGTCGTGGACAACCACGACTACAAGAACTTCGAGCCTGAAATCGATGCAGACGGCGATGTGTCGGAAACCAACGTGAACCCGGAGACGGGCAATCTCACGTCGCCGTCTGCCGCTGCGACTGATGGTAATGGTGAGCTCGCTCAGAACATCTGGGCGATTCCGTACTACGACAACAACGCCAACTGCTCGTTCTTCGACTCGGATGGGTTCACTGGTGAGTATAAGGGCGCTACCCCGACTGGGTTCTGGTCGAACTCGCAGGACGGTGGGTTCGATGAGCAGGGTGAGTTCGAAGCAGATGCCCTACCGGGAGGCCTCAACGGGATAGACTCGGATACGGAATACTATCTCGCTCCGCGAAACCTGATGGACATCTCGTCCAACCTGAACGCCATCGGGACTGCGCTCTGGAACGACGACGACATGACCATTGGGTATCAGACTGCCGCTGGAGGTCACGCAAGCCTCGCTACTGGGTCTGTTATGCTTGATGGTAGTGTCGCCACTGAGGGAGACTCGGGTAACAACACGCAGAGTGTCACTCCACTCAAGCCCGGAGATACGCTCAACTTCGGCTACGACTTCCACATTCCGTTCGGAGTCGGAAATGAAATTCAGGGTGACAGATGCTCTGTCAAGCTGGACTTCCAGTTCATCCAGAGCCGTCACACTGAGGCACCGGACTTCACGAGCTACTCGCCTGAGTAGTGAGACTCCATGAGATACAGGGCGATTAAACTCGGTGCGGGGCTCGCCCTATTGGTAGTGGTGACATCGGTCATCGCCCACGCCTTCCCAGCACTGGTCGGTGCTGAGTACAGCTACGTCGTTCAGTCAGGCAGCATGGAGCCAGCAATCGGGACCGGCTCCGTGGTGTTTGTCGCAGAACGTCCGGCTGAAAAGATCGGAGAAGGCGACGTGATAACGTTCGCAGACTCACAGACAGGCCCCACGACGACACATAGGGTCATCGAGAAGCACCAAGGGGAATCTAGCATTCGGTTCAGAACAAAAGGTGACGCCAACGAGGACCCTGATCCCGAACCGGTATATCGGGACGAGATCGTGGGGGTTGTGACACTGTCGGTCCCGCTGATTGGCTACCTCATCGGGTTTGCACAGAGCCAACTTGGGTGGGTTGTGCTCGTGGTGCTACCGATGGTGTCACTGATCGTCAGTGAACTCTGGGAGCTGTACGAGGCTGCCGAAACTGACGAAGCAGCTGGACCGTGACCGCCTACAATACTACCAATTTAGTTAATAATGGATCGACTGACTGCTTCACGACGGGAGCTGTTACTTGGTGTTGGCACGATTGGGATCTCCTCAATCGGGGCTGGCATCGGTACCTACGCAGCGCTGAGTGACAGCGAACAGAATTCTGCTATCATGACCGCAGGCGGTCTCAATCTGCGTGTTCATCATGAGTCGAATTACAACGGTGAGTCATCCAACATAGCCACAGGAGGAACGGTCGACGGGGAACCCGGTGTGTTGTTCGATTTGCCGGATGTAAAGCCGGGAGATAGTGGCCGGTCACGGTTCTGTTTCGAGATTGAGACGAATCCGGCGTATCTCTGGGTTTGTGGGTCGTTGCAACGGAATGCCGAAGCAGGGCTAACAGAACAAGAGCGAAAATCCGAGAGCAGTGCCGAGTACGAGACAGGTGAACTCGCGGATGCAATCCGTGTCAAGCTGAAGTACGCTGATGCTGCGGGGAATGCTTCAGAGACGATTACTAAGGGGTCACTCCGGACAGTATTGGCTCGGCTCTCGGAGGGGGTACCACTCGATTCTGAGGGGCGTGGAAATATCACAGCAGGGTCTCAACAGGTATTCGAACCTAGCTCGGACGACAAGTCATTCGTTGAACCGTGTCTGGTATTCGAGTGGACGATCCCGAAATCGGTTGGTAACGAGATCCAGACGGACCGTGTTGAGTTCGGGCTCACGTTCTACGCTCAGCAAGCACGCCACAGCGATGGGACTGAGAATCCGTGTAATGATCGGGACCAAGATAGTGGGAACGATGACGACAGGGACGATACACGACGAAAAGCGATCAGTTTCGTCGCCTTCTGTGTTGATGAAAATGAGTTGCCCCGCGAAGACGTGGAAGTATCGGTCGTTGAAACAAACGAAGATGGTGAGCCACTAGGGGTAGCTTGGGAAAGTGAGACTCGAATAGATCGTGTCGTGTTGAAAACCGGAGGTGGACCACTAGCGATAGAAAATTTCACCGGCGGCACCACAGGCAGGGCTGTTGTTGGAACGGGGACTGATCAACTAGAAGGGCAGAACGCATCAACCCCCTGTCCGGACAGTACCACGAGCAGAAAATTCGAGTTTGATAGAGAACGGGGGATGTTCGTTCCCGAATGAAGCACCTGATTACAACCGTTCACTGGGACGGAGGTAACCTCCAGATATGAAACCGATACCTACTGCCAGTTGGAAACTCGTAGCTGTCACGGTCGTTATTTTTGCAGCGTCAACGACCGGTGGCTACTATACTGCCAGTACCTTCGTCGACGTCGAATCAGGAAACGCGACCATACAGGCAGGGACAAATTTCGGAACACCAAACACATCTACACTCCCTGCCACGCCAAATGGAACCACCAACAAAAATATATCAAATAGTGAAAACATTAGCCAAGATGTTTCAAATAACACGACCCAGCGTAGTGTATCCGAGTCTCAGAGCAGTATCGGCACACCGAATGAAACTGTCGACAAAATAAACTCGAATAATAATACCACCTCAGTTGATCAGAATACTTCGAGGGCGAATACAGATCAGACATCCAGTGGATCTCCAAAGCCGAATACGGAACAGACACCTGAGGAATCCTCGGAGACGGGTACGGAGCAGACATCTGGTGAGTCTTCGAAGACGAGTACAGAGCAGACTCCTGAGGAATCCTCGGAGACGAGTACGGAGCAGACATCTGGTGAGTCCTCGGAGACGAGTACGGAGCAGACATCTGGTGAGTCTTCGAAGACGAGTACGGAGCAGACATCTGGTGAGTCGATGGCTTCGAATTAGAACTTCGAGCAGCAATCTTCCCAGGAGACACAGCGCTCCGTGTTCAAACAGGACTTTCTATACCCTGTGCCACTTGGTTCGGTTACTCCGATTCAGACTCGTGAAATTCAGTGACGAACAGCTGCCCGTCGACCTCGTAGAGCCAGCCGTGGTCAAGTAGATAACTCAGGGAGTGGTCGATATCGGCATCTCTAAAGTCTGGGTTGGCCTCGGCGATGAGGTCAGTAGCCTGACGATGTGTAACGGAGTCTTGATCCGACTGGTTGCAGAGATACCGCTCAAGGGGGAAGTACGCATCTTCGATCCATCCTGGGAGCGATGGGTGGCCTTCTGGTGGCATTTCTGAAGGTTGGTATGGGCTACTTTTCCCAGCCACTTAACAGGGCGATTAGAGTATTTTGGGCTACACTCTCCTGGACATCTGAGGCAGGTAGAAGCTACGGAGAACCATTCTTTTCTCAATAGTCTCTCTGACTCTCAACACCGCCGCGATTACTTAACCAACAGAGGTTGGTCTTTCCACTCGTAATGCAATAGTCGACTCTTCATCAGGGTCTCTCCGATTGGGTGTTGGTCAAGCTGCCAATGCCTGTCGCATTGCGTCCTGGAAAGACCAAGGATGTGATAATTCCAGAATTGTAGGTTAAGATCTACACGGAAGTTGATAGGCTGTCTGATCGACTCAGATGAGACATGTCTGCAAGACTGCGAGCGCTAATGTGGCATCGTACAGAATAGATTTGGAACAATATGGACTATATTGGCCTTAATGATATCTAGTATACATTAAGGCGACTCTACCAAGGATTCTTATGTTTTGTGCCTAATCAGTTGCATGGCGGTCCTCCGCCATCCCCGCTGGCCCCCACACCCCTCCAACTCATTGTCTACACTCTAAGTATAGCAACCTGTTCAACTGACCAACTCATGATTGCTCTTGTGTCTCGGTTCTATTCTCCTTCTCTCAGAGATTGGTTCCTCGAACTTTGGACTCTCTGTATAGACTCCAAAGTTCAAGTGGCTACGCCCCACCTTCATATATAAAGAGGCCACTCACTAATGCCATCATATATAGATTCCAAAGTTCGGGCGAAAGTCTGGCTCACGCCCGATCAAGTC
>Ga0306890_100171_pt1 | contig 26461 bp, 25 predicted proteins | sample AntDeeMetagen192_FD_190449 | JGI IMG/M metagenome (GOLD analysis project Ga0306890, IMG submission 190449) | Saline lake microbial communities from Deep lake, Antarctica - Metagenome #192 (v2) (version 2) | ecosystem: Environmental > Aquatic > Non-marine Saline and Alkaline > Saline | place...
CCTCAGTCCGCGGCCAGATATATACGGGTCCCGCACGCGGTCGACCCGCGTGAGTAGCGAGCTGCGACCACGCCAGTATCAGACGTACAGCCAACTTCGGTATAAACTGCCCTCGCTGCCAGACGCTAGTCAGGGACGGAGTCCGCCGCCAATACATACGTAGGCTTCGGTTCGGAGGGACATACCTTTACCCCCTTGTATACTCTCTCGACGGTGAGACTGGGTCACGCTCCGTGACGGGCGCTCACGCGTCGGCGTCGACGACCTACGGCCTGTCACGGAAGAGCGCGAGATGCCGGAGCGCCATCCGATTTTCGATACCGCCGGCGAGCGCGCCCGAAAGCACACCGAGCGTACTGATGAACCCCCCAACACGGACAAGGTCGACGAGCCCAACCGTGGGTTCCTCGAGGCTCGGCCAGTTCGTCATCAGGTTCGGCGGGAAGACGGCGAACTCAATCAGGAGTATGATTGACCCGACGAGGACGAAGAGTCCCATCATCGCCACGATGAGGATGAGAAACACGGCCACGTTCACCAGTGCCATATGTTCGGTTAACACCTGGTTGCGCTCCCGTGGGAACGTTAGGCGCTGAACGTACAGGAGATGGACTGCGGCAGCGATGACACTCCCTATCGCGAAGAGTGCCGCGGTGCGGTTGGTCAGGTTCAGCCCGACGTCCCATGCCTCGGCACTGAACACGAGTATCAGTGTCGGCGTCACCGCGGCCGTCGAGAGACGCGGAAGTGAGAACGGGAGCAGCGGTGCGCGACTCTGTAGCAGTGTCGCGGCGACGATACCCGGATTCCGCATGAGGCTCACCGCGTGCAACGCCAGCCGTCGAGGTCGCCCTCGTGAGACGTCCGCTTGGGGGATGCGGGTCGCGATCTCTCTGAGATGATCCGTGATATCCGCATCGAACGGCGGGACGCTCCGTCGGGAGGGGTCAAACGAGAACGGAGCCATGACGCCGCCATCATTGTGGTCCGCACGAAACACATGTCCCAGGAGGTGAACGAGGAGGGTCGCAGCGTTCCAGCGGACGGCCGGTGAATCGAGCGCCCTGACCGCCTCTCGGTCGTGCGTCCGCAGGAGTCGTCTTGTGGAGACGACAACGACGCGGGCAAGCGGGGAAGCGAGTCCCTCGACGGATCGCTCTTGCCTTGTGGTGAGGGGCACGTCGGTCACGACGACGACCAGGTCGTACGGGCGTTTCACCATGTGAAGCACGGCTTCATCGAGGAACTCGGACGGCCGTCGGGGATTGCGGTCGGTGAGCGGGTCCGGTTCGGCACAATGGACCCGCCAAACTGCGTCCGTGGCCGCCGCCAACTCGTCGACACCGTCGCGGGCCATCCGCTCGGCGAACGACCGGAGCGGGTCGACATCCCCACCAGGGGAATGCGCAACGAGGACCCCAACGTCGATTCGTGACCCGGCCTCATCGTCACTCCAATCGTCCACAGTCGGCTGGTCGGGCAGATCCGCCTCATCGCCCTCAGGCACCGCACCCCCTGTAGAGTTCCGGTCGACGTCGGAGTGCTCGTGATTTCTCGCCTGAGTATCGTCCATCACCAGGCGACCTCAGAGATACGCATCGTCCCACTCCTCGGCAAGGTGAGCGTTGCCACAGTTCCCGCACTCGAGCCTGTCTTGCCCGTCGGCGGAGATGTCAGTACTGCCGCACTGTGAACAGAAGTACCCGTACGGCTCCTCCTCGTCATCCGCACGGGACACCGTGAAGAATGGGGCCTCCGTGCCAGGAACGCTCTCGTCGCGGTTGACGGGCCGGGCAACACCGTCGACGGTGACAGACTCGGGGATCGGGACGTCGGGTTCGTTCGACGTATCCGTCTTTTCGCCCTCAGTGAACACGGTGACAGCGAACTCCTCCTCGCCGATCAGTATGTGATCGTTGCCGCTCTGTTTGAGGCCAAACCCTTCGAGGAACTGGCCGCCCTCAACGGCGTCGTCGAGGACAGACGCTGCAATCGGCTTCTCAGCAAACTCTTTGCGAACGCGTTCGAGCAGCGCCGTGGCGATGCCTCCTCCCCGAGCCTCCGGGTCCACGTGGAGCCACCGGATCGTCGCTTGTGCTCCGATTTCGACGGTGATGAACCCGTAAACCGTCTCTGTGCCGTCGACCGTCTCGTCGGCGACGAGCACCGTCCTATCAGAATCGTTGAGCAGGTCGTTCAGTGACGTGTCGTCGAACTCCTGGTCGAGTATCTTTTCGATCTGCTGTGGGCTGAGCGAGTACGACGATTGCAGTGAGTCGCGCGTGATCGCTCTGATCCGTTCTCGGTCAGTCGACTCCGCAGGGCGAACCTCCATGTGGTAAGATATCGTTGAATAGGCATAAGTCGTCGGGCGGGGCACACCTATAAACGTCCGCTTGAATCGTGGGACGGTGAACGTGAACGGCGATGCCGTGGGGTGGGGTAGTTCACTCGGTGTCCTTCCACTCTCCGGGTTCGTACTTGCCGAACTCGCCCTTCGAGTGACGCTCGCGCGGCCAGAACGCAATGGCGATTATCGCGAGATAGAACAGACCTACAACCCCGAACACGGCTTGTCCTGGCACTCTCCCTACCGCAGCCGTTTCGAGGATCGGCTGATCGGAAAACGCCGTAAGCTTGAACAGCCAGGCCGCGAGCATGAGCACGAAAAACGGCAGATAGATCCGGCGGAGCCGCCGCGCGACCGCTTCGAGGTAGGGCGTCTTGATCGTCGGGTTCCGATAGTCCTCGCTCAGTTCGCGGCGCCAGTCGGGGTGCTCAACGCCCTGAGAAGGATCGAGCGTGTTCGCAAAGAGGTTTTGCTGGAGCATTCGAGTGCGCGCCCGGTAGACGTCGTAGGCCTGGTACCGGCGTGATTCGATCCCAAGGAATATCGCGACGATGACCATCCCGGTGAGCAAGATCACATGATTGCCATCAGTCGAGAAGGCGTAGATGAGGATCGCCGAGATGATCGTCACCGCCCAGTTAATCGTCTCGTCAAGACGGCCGCGCCAGGCCGTAACGACGCTCATTTCCCCGCGATAGAAGTGTGCAACGACCGATCCTAACCCTGTGCTCTTCGAAACCATCTCCCGGCCGATCTCGCTTTCCTCTGGCGCTTCCGGGTCGAACTCGTCCCAGTCGCGCTCTGTCTCATCTTCACTCATCAGTGTGGAGATAGATGTCACAAACGTAAAAACCGGAGGCCTGCATCGGCGGAGTAGCCGCGGGTGCGAGGGCAGGAAGGGCTTTTAGCGCCAGCGGACGGAGTTGGCACATGGGAACTGATCGGGAACCCGCCGACACAGACTGGGAGTACGAAACTCTCAGACCGCCGAGAGAGGAGACACAGAAGGAAGCCGAGGACCCGAAAGCCGAGTTGAACGAACTCGCCGCCAAGGGGTGGCGACTCGTTGAGACGATCGACTACACTGGCGGCGGGACCAAGTTCCTCGTGTTCGAGCGCCCAGCCCGTTCGGACGCTGTCGACTCCGACGATGAGGTCCGCTCGTGAGTGCCGACATTGACGAGCCGAACGTCGACACGGACATGGACGTCAGCACGGCCAATACGATGCGTGAGCGCGCCGGCGAGAGCCGCCTCAAGCTCTGGATCCTGCTGAGCGCGAACCGCCTGGTTGTCACTGCCGTGCTGGCACTCGTGATCTTCGTCGTCTTCGTCGTGTCTGTGACGGTTCTTCCACCACCACTGGTTCCACAGCTCGAATCCGGCGATACGATCGAGACGATGTTCTCAACGATGATCGGTAGTATCATCACCGGCACCACGCTGGTCGTCACGATCGGCCAGCTCGTGCTCTCTCAGGAGGCCGGCCCACTCGGTGAACAGCGCGACCGAATGGAGAACTCGATGGACTTTCGCGATTACACAGAGGAGCTGATCGGGGCACCGAGCCCCGCAGATCCGTCGGCGTTTTTGGCCAGTCTCATCGACGTATCACAGGACCGCGCCGAGGCGGTGCGTGAGGGACTGAGCGACATCGACAGCGACCAACTCCAATGGGAAGTCGATGAGTTTACCGAGAGCCTGATCGGCAACTCCGAGACGGTGCGCGACCAGCTCGACGGCGCGAAGTTCGGCAGCTTCGACGTGCTGTTCGCGGCGCTGAACTACAACTACGGCTGGAAGATTTTTCAGGTCGAACGCCTCCTGCACGACCACGAGGAGGATCTCGGTCAACCCGAGAACGAACTCCTCGACGAGCTGAAGACGGCACTGTCGATGTTTGGCCCGGCCCGCGAACACGTAAAGACGCTCTACTTCGCGTGGGCGCTGGTGACGCTCTCACAGTTGATCCTCTATGCGGCGATTCCGGCGCTCATCGTCGCGGGGGTCATGCTCACCGTCGTCGACGTGACGACGCTGTCCGGAAGCACGTTCGGCGTCGAGCATATCGCTCTGTTGATCGGTGCTGCCTTCACCGTGACGCTGGTACCGTTCTTGCTGTTCGCTTCATACGTTTCGCGGATCGTAACGGTCGCTAAGCGGACGCTCGCCATCGAACCACTGATTCTCAGGGACTCACAGCGATGATCGGTAGTTCCCATCAAGACAACCGGTAGCCACGACGAAGGCTGCACCTCGACTACCACGACTAGCTCCGGCCCGACGGGATGCCTCCTGGCAGAACACCGAGAGACTGTGTTACATCCTCTATACTCAGTACGCTACTGCAGTCACATTCTGCGGGTTTCAACAGAACCGCTGGACTGCGAATGTGGTCGAGGGGTCAGTTCCCGCGGTTCTGCAGCTTCTCCTCCTCCGGCAGGTCGACGTTGGCGTCGCCCTTCATGCTGCTGCCGATGTCGGAGGCGATCTCCATCAGCCGGTCGGCGTCGTCCCAGTTGTTGACGGCCTCGACGATGGCGTTGCCCATCTTCTCGGGGTCCTCTGCGCCGAAGATCCCCGAGCCGACGAAGATACCGTCACAGCCGTGGTGCATCATCAGCGCCGCGTCGGCGGGGGTGGCGATGCCGCCGGCCGCAAAGTTCACGACGGGCAGGCGCCCGAGGTCCGCGGCCTCGTGGACGAGTTCGCGGGGGGCCTCGTTCTCACGAGCCCACATTTCGCGCTCCTCGAAGTTCATCCCCGAGAGCTTGCGGATGGCGCTCCTGATGTTGCGCTGGTGGTGGACAGCCTGGTTCACGTCGCCCGTGCCGGCCTCGCCCTTGGTTCGAATCATCGCCGCGCCTTCGTCGATGCGCCGGAGCGCCTCACCGAGGTTGCGCGCGCCACAGACGAACGGCGTGGTGAAGTCGCGCTTGTCGATGTGGTAGTTCTCTTCGGCCGGTGTGAGCACTTCACTCTCGTCGACCATGTCCGCGCCCGCGGCCTCCATAATCTCTGCTTCCTTGTGGTGGCCGATACGGACCTTCCCCATCACCGGGATGGAGACCTCATCCGTAACCTCGGCGATTTCGCCGGGGTTGGCCATCCGGGCGACGCCGCCGCGCTTGCGGATGTCGGCCGGGACGGCTTCGAGATGCATGACGGCGACGGCGCCGGCGTCCTCTGCGATACGAGCCTGTTGGCGGTTCACCACGTCCATGATGACCCCGCCTTTCTGCATCTGTGCGAACCCGCGCTTGACGAGCTCGGTGCCCCGCTGGAGTTCCTCGATATCGTCGACTTTGTCCATGGAAATCCTTGGGTTGGGCCGTACTTAACAGGGGTGGCTTCGGTCGATTCGACCGGCACTCCTTTGCCCGATGGCCCCCGTTCGGCGAGTATGCTTCCCGGCTTTCTCGACCGCTCCCGGCTCCCCGACAGGGCGTCACTGCCCCGCTGGCTCGCCCCACTGCCCCGCGCAGTCGAGGACCTCGGCCTCCGGGCTGTCTGGCTGGTCGTGCTCATCAACGCCGTCGGCACGGCCTTTGGCTTCTGGTACTACGGCTTCCACCCAATCCCGCTCTCTGACCCGCTCATCACCGGCCAGCTGGCTCGGGAGCCAGCGCTGTTCTGGCTGTTCGTCCCAGACAGCCCCGGTGGCACACTGTTCGTCGGCCTCGCGTTCGGGATGTGGGGGCTGGGTCGGCGCAACGAATATCTGAACGCACTGGCGTTTTTCGGCTGCCTAAAGCTCGGCTTCTGGACGCCGTTCGTACTGACCGTCTTCGCTGAGGGGTTCCTCGCGACCACGGCTATCCCGATGTATCTCTTCCTCTTTTTCAGCCACCTCGCCATGGTGGTCGAGGCGTTCGTCCTCCATCGCATCTCAGATTTCCCGGTCAAAGCGGTCGCCGTCGCGCTGTTCTGGTACGGCCTCAACGACGTGGTCGACTACTTCGTCCCAGTGCTGGGTTCGGCCCACCACACGTATATCCCGGGACAGCTCGTGAGTGAGGCGGGCTTCTACACGCACCCACCGGAGATTCACACTCTCGCCGCCGCTGGTGCAGTCGTGTTGACGCTGGCAGCGACGTTCCTGGCGCTCGCGACGAGAGTTCGGAAACTCGAACTGAACGAACTCGGCTTCTAAGGAGCTGGTCGAACTCGGCTGGTGAATTACTCTTCTTCGCCGCCGCGCTGGTAGACGCTGCTCGTGTCGGGTGCCCCTCGCCGTGGGGTGTGGTCCATATCGCCAATCGTGTCGTCGTCGTGTTTGGTGGCGTTTGCTCGTCCACCGTCGGCGGCGACGACGCGTCCACGAGCGTACGCGACCGTCTCGCCGAAGGATTCGTCGGTGTACGGGTTGGTGTGGCTGGCTTCACTCATCGTCTGTCGGGCTGTCTCGGTGTTTTTTCGGTCGGTCATGTTGGATACGCTGGTTTGGGTAGTTTGTGGTTGGTGCCTCGGCCGGTGGAGGAAGTTGTCGTGAGGTCAGAAGACCCCAAGAATACCGAGCGTGGCGCTCACACCAAACGAACCGAACACGTGGTGGAGCGTCATACCTCCCCTAACATACCGGTCGTGATAAGCCTTGTCGTACTGCGCGAAGGAGTACCCTGTGAGAGGTTAGTCGACGTACGGGAGCGAAGCGGCCGTTTCAGCGACCTCATCCGGATTGGCGCCGAGCATCGCCGTGGTGTCCCACTCGCCTGCGACGAGCGCGCGGCGCTGTGTCGGGTCCACGTTGGCGTCAACCGTCTCGCCAGCGTACTCGACGATCTCATCCTCGACGTCGACAGTCAGTTCGGTGTCAGGGTTGGCTTCGACGTAGTCCTGGAGCGCCTCGACGGCAGCCGTATCTGCGGTCACCGTGGGAATCCCCAGCGCCAGGCAGTTACCGGCGAAAATCTCGGCGAAGGATTCGCCGACGACGGCGTCGATTCCCCACCGTTTCAGCGATTGGGGTGCGTGCTCCCTGGAGGAGCCACAGCCGAAGTTGGCGTTCACGACCAGCACGTTCGCGCCCTCGTACTGCGCCTGGTTGAACGGGTGGTCGGTCGGCTCCTCGGCGGCTTCCGGGTCCGACGCGCCCGGCCCAGCAGTCTCATACCGCTGGTCGAAGAAGGCGAACTCCCCCAACCCGTCGAAGGTCAGCACCTTCAGGAACCGCGCAGGAATAATCTGGTCGGTGTCGATGTCGTTGCCGCGGACCGGGATTCCCGTCCCGCGGACCGTCTCGATGCTCGGGACTGAGCTGTCGTCGCCGTTATCTGCACCACGGTTGGTGTCCGAGCTCATTCCCGAACCACCTCCGCCGGCGCGTCCAGTTCACGTACGTCAGTCACTTCCCCAGTCACCGCGGCCGCGGCGACCATCTCGGGGCTCATCAGCACCGTCTTGCCTTCGGCACTGCCCTGTCGCCCGACGAAGTTCCGGTTGGAGGAGGAGGCACAGACTTCGTCGCCGTCCAACTGGTCGTCGTTCATCCCGAGACACATCGAGCAACCGGCGCCGCGCCAGTCGAAGCCGGCTTCCTCGAATATCTCCGCCAGCCCTTCTGCTTCGGCGGCGGCCTTAACTCGTTGGCTACCAGGCACGACCATCGCACGCACGTCGTCGGCGACTTCCCGGCCCTCGACGACTGCTGCGGCCGCGCGCAGGTCCGAGAGCCGCGCATTCGTACAGGAGCCGAGGAACGCCACGTCGATGGGGTAGCCCGCCATTGGCTCGCCCGGTTTCACGCCCATGTGTGCTTGGGCGTCGCGGGCGCTCTCACGCTTGTCCGCGGGCAGATCTTCTGGATAGGGGATAGTCTCGGAAATGCCGATACCCTGTCCGGGCGTGGTGCCCCAGGTTACCATCGGCTCGATCTTGCTGCCGTCGATAGTCACCACGTCGTCGTACTCGGCATCCGGGCCAGACCGGATCGACTCCCAGTACTGCTTCATCTCGGCGAACTTCTCTGGGTCATCGGCGAAGGCGTCCGTCTCCTGCATCCACTCGTAAGTGGTCTCGTCGGGGTTCACGTAGCCTGCGCGGGCGCCGCCTTCCACGGACATGTTGCAGACGGTCATCCGGCCGGTCATCGAGAGCGACTCGATCGCCTCGCCGCCGTACTCGTAGACGTAGCCGACACCGCCGTCGGTGCCCAACTCACGGATAATCGTGAGAATCACGTCTTTCGCGGAGACACCCGGCCCGAGTTCGCCAGTCACTTCGACGCGTCGAACTGCCTGCTTCTCCATCGCGATTGTTCCCGTTGCCAGTACGTCCCGTATCTGGGAGGTGCCAATACCGAACGCCAGCGCACCGAAGGCGCCGTGGGTTGCGGTGTGGGAGTCACCACAGACAATGGTCATCCCCGGCTGCGTACGGCCCTGCTCCGGGCCGACGACGTGGACGATTCCCTGATTCCCGGTGTCGGGGTGGTCGAACGTGATGCCGCTGTTGGCGACGTTCTGCTCCAACTCCAACATCATCGACTCTGCGGCCTCGTCAGCGTAGGGGCGGTCACGCTCAGCCGTCGGGATGATGTGGTCGACCGTCGCGTGCGTGCGTTCGGGGTACGCGACCTCCAACCCCCGCTCTTCGAGCATACCGAACGCCTGCGGGCTGGTCACCTCGTGGATGAGGTGGAGGCCGACGAACAGTTGGTCCTGTCCGCTGGGGAGGCTACGAACTTTGTGGCGGTCCCAGACCGTATCGTAGAGCGTGCCTCGGCTCATTCGTCGTCGTCCTCCGCTTGGTCTGCCGGTACGTCCTCGGATTTCCCTTCCCCACCGCGTTCGTACACCTCACTCGCAGCCGGGGCATCCTCACGCGGGGTGTGGTCGATTTCGCCCATCGACTCCGCCTCATCAGCCCCCTCGTCGGGCTCGCCCTCTGCTTTGCCGCCGTCCACGATGGCGACGCGCCCGCGCGTGTAAACCTGTGAGTCGCCGAAGGATTCGCCCGTTTCGGGATTGGTGTGGTTCACGCTGCCCATCGTTTGGCTGGGGGTCTCCGCTGCCGGGTCGGTCCCGTGGGTGTCAGTCGTCGCTCGGTCCCGCTCGGAATCGTCGGTCGGTGTAAAGACGGTCATTGCTCAGTCGTCCGCTGTGGTCGTCGCTCGTTCCCGTTCCTCCTCGCTCTCGGTGTCCTCGCTCCAGGCGAACAGCGACCGAAGCTCTCTGCCCACCTGCTCGATGTCGTGTTCGGCCTCCGCGCGACGGCGCTGGCCGTACTCGGGGCGACCCGCCTGGTTCTCGACGACCCACTCGCGGGCAAATTTCCCCTGCTGGACGTCCTCGAGCACTTTCTCCATGTTCGCCCGCGTGTGGTCGTCGACAACCTGCTCGCCACGCGTGAGACCGCCGTACTCCGCAGTGTCGGAGACGGAGTCCCACATCTCGCCGAGTCCGCCCTCGTAGAACAGGTCGACGATGAGCTTCATCTCGTTCAGACACTCGAAATAGGCCATCTCACGGGAGTAGCCCGCATCGACCAGCGTCTCGTAGCCAGCGCGGATGAGTTCGGTCACGCCACCACAAAGCACCGCCTGCTCGCCGAACAGGTCAGTCTCGGTCTCCTCGCGGAACGTGGTCTCGATGACACCCGCGCGAGTACAGCCGATGGCGGCCGCGTAGGCCAGCGCCTCCTCGCGTGCTTCGCCGCTCGTGTCACGGTAGACCGCAAACAGGCCCGGCGTGCCCTCGCCGCGCTCGAACTGGCGGCGCACGATGTGGCCGGGACCCTTTGGCGCGACCATGGTCACATCGACGCCCTCGGGGGGTTCGACCTGGTCGTAGTGGATGTTGAACCCGTGGGCGAACTGGAGCGTATCGCCGGCATCGATACCGTCGGAAATCTCCTCGTAGACGGCGGGCTGCACGCTGTCGGGGACGAGCATCGAAATCACGTCCGCTTGTGCCGCCGCCTTCGTGGGCGTCGTTACAGTGTGGCCGTCCGCCTTCGCGACGTCGCGGGAGCCGGAATCGTTCCGGAGCCCCACCACCACGTCCACCCCGCTGTCTGCGAGGTTACTGGCATGGGCGTGGCCTTGGCTGCCGTAGCCCAGGACTGCGACAGTCTTGTCAGTGATATAGCTCGATTCGGCGTCGTCGTCGGTGAAAACCTTGGTGTCAGTCATCAGCGTGTGTTGGTGGTCGCGTGGTCGTCTCACTGTTCGTGTGGCCGGGGTACTCCCCGGCGTCAGTCATGCGTTCGTAGCGTGCTTCTTCGGCGTCGGTCGTCCACTCGTCGCCACGGGCTAGCGCGGTGCTCCCCGTCCGGGTGAGTTCGCGGATGCCGAACTGCCGGAAGGCGTCGATTGCGTCGTCGACCTTGGTGGGTTCGCAGGTCACCTCCACCGTGATGGTCCACGGGCCGACGTCGAGCACAGTGCCGTCATGCATCTCCGCGACGGCCTGAACTTCGGCGGGCCGGTCGCCGTGAACCTTCAGTAGCACCAGTTCGCGCCGGATCGAGTCTCGGCCCAGTTCGCGGACGGAGATCACCGGCACGAGCTTCTGGAGCTGTTTCTCGACCTGTCGGACGCCTGGTTCTGGCTCCTCAACGACCAGCGTCAGGCGCGCCGTCTCTGGGTTGGTCGTCTCGCCGACAGTCAGCGAAGCGATGTTGAACTGCCGGCGGCTCACGAGGCCGGCGACTGCTGCCAGCACGCCGGGTTCGTGTTTGACCAGTGCAGAGATGGTGGTCCGTCGGGGGTCGTGGCTCGCCTCTGCGTCTGGGTCGACGCGAACGCCCTGGTTCGACCGGCGCCCGCTGGGTCGTGGCCGCTCCTCGGGTGTCGGGCCGTGCAGGCCCTTTCGGTCAGAACCCGCCTCGCGGTTCCGGCTCATAGCTGCTCCTCCGTCAGCGCGAAGCCGCTGTTGTCGCCGCCACTGGCGACCATCGGGAAGACGTTCTCCTCGGGGTCGATGTGGGCGTCGACGACCGCGGGGCCGTTGTACTCCCGGGCGGCCGTGAGGGTGTCTGCGACGTCGTCGTAGCTGTCGAGTGTGAACCCTTTCGCACCGAATGCGTCCGCGATGGTGGCGAAATCGGGCATCCAGCCGTACTCCGAGGCCATCCGCCGTTTTTCGAAGAAGGCGTCCTGCCACTGGCGCACCATCCCGATGGCTTCGTTGTTCAGCACGACGACAGTGATATCGAGATTCTCCCGGACCGCAACCGAGAGCTCCTGTAGCGTCATCAGGAACGACCCGTCGCCTTCGAAGCAGACGACCTCTCGGTCAGGCGTCGCGGTTTTGGCGCCGATGGCTGCGGGCAGGCCGTACCCCATCGTCCCCAGCCCGTGGCTGGAGATCCAGCAGCGCGGTTCGCGGTAGGTCCAGTACTGTGCCGCCCACATCTGGTGCTGGCCAACGCCCGTCGTGACGATAGTGTCCGCCGGCGTCGCTTCGTCCATCGCCTCGACGACGAACTGGGGCTTCAGCGGCTTGTCGTCCGGCGCCGAGTAGGTCATCGGATACTCCTCGGTCCACTCGACGCACTGCTCGGCCCACGTTTCGTAGCGCGCCGGGTCGGTCCTCGCAGCGTCGAAGGCGCCGGGCATAGCGGTCTGCAACTGCTCGAGAACACTCCCGGCGTCGCCGACCAGCGGGTAGTCGGCGTGGACGTTCTTCGACATCTCGGCCGGGTCGATGTCGATGTGGACGATTTGGGCTTCAGGGGCGAACGAGTCGATGCCGCCGGTCAGCCGATCGTCGAACCGCGTCCCGACGGCGACGAGGCAGTCGGTGTGGGAGATGGCCATGTTGGCCGCGCCCGTTCCGTGCATCCCGGCCCAGGAGAGACAGCGCTCGTGGTCCTCGGGGAACGTCCCGATGCCGGGCATCGTCGTGACGACGGGGAGTTCATACGCATTCGCGAACGCGCGTAGTTCCGCGCTCGCCTCGCCTTTGCACACGCCGCCGCCTGAGAGCACCAGCGGGCGCTCTGCACGGGCGATGGCCGCCGCGGCCGCAGTCACCGCATCATCGTCGGCCTCGTCGGGCACTTCGTAGTAGTCCGGAAGCTTGCCGGGCTCGGGCTGGCTGTCGGTCTCAGCGCTCGTCACGTCTTTTGGCAGGTCCACTAGCGTGGGTCCGGGTCGGCCGGCGCCAGCCAACTCGACTGCCTCGCTGACGGTCGAGCCAACCGTGTCGGCGTCGCTCGCGAAGTAGTTCTGCTTCGTCACTGGGCGGGTGACGCCGATGGTGTCGACCTCCTGGAACGCGTCGTTCCCGACGAACTCCGTCGGTGCCTGCCCCGTCAGCGCGACGAACGGGTCCGAATCCATGTCGGCGTCCGCGATGCCGGTGATGAGGTTCGTCGCGCCAGGGCCAGAGGTGGCCATGCAGACGCCCGGCTCGCCGGTCACCTGCCCGTAGGCGTCGGCGGCGTGGGCCGCGCTCTGCTCGTGGGCCATCGTGACGTGGGCGGGCCCGGCGTCGTAGAGCGCGTCGTAGACGGGCATGATCGCCCCGCCTTGCACGCCAAAGACGTGCTCAACACCTGCAGCGTCGAGGGATGCGATGGCGGCGTCGGCGCCGGTCCGCGGCTTCGTCGGCTCGTGGTCGTTCTCGGGTCGATTCTCGCTCGATTCGGTCGTATTGTGGTCGCCATCCTCCCGGGGGTCGGGGGCAGTCTCCTCCTCGGGATAGGTGGCGCTCGCTCGGTCACTCATTGACGGTGGTCTGTGGGTTGCAGTCGGCAGGCAGTGCGACGGTCGGGTGAAAAAGGGTGGAGTGAGGGGTTAGGCAGCCCCTACAATACCGAGCGAAACGCTGACTACGGGCGAATCGGGTGCGCCGTGTCGCGTCATTACCGGAGGGTTGGCCCCGGTTGATATAACCCTTGCGCCTTGGTGGCAAGCCGTCAGCCCGGCCGGTCGCCCGACGAGCTGACTGCAGTAGCTGCAGCTGGAACGGGGAGGACTCGTTGGGGGACCCCATCAGGCACGCCCCTCCGTCACTCGCTCGGGTTCGGCGTCGATATCGTGGTCCTCGGCGAACGCCGCGAGGCGTTCGTCGGTGATGTCGGTCCCAGTCGCACCGGTGTCTTTCACCTCGCGGGTAACCGCACGGACCTCGGTGTCGGTGGGGTCGAACCCGATCTCCTCCAGTCGCTTGCGGACTGAGTGGGTACCCGTGTGCTTGCCGAGCACGAACTCCCGTTCGGCGCCGACCATCTCCGGGGTCATCACGCCCGGCTCGAAGGTCGCGCTGTTCTCCATGACGCCTGCCGCGTGAATGCCCGACTCGTGGGCGAACGCGTTGTCGCCGATGACCGGCGCGTTCGGCGGGATGTCGATGCCGCTCCGGGCCTCGACCATCGCCGCAATCTCGGAGATCGCGGTCGTGTCGATGCCGGTGTCTGCGCCGTGGATGCTTTCGGCAGCCATGACGACCTGCTCGAACGCCGCGTTGCCCGCGCGCTCGCCGATGCCTGTGACCGAGACCTGGGCCTGGTCGGCGCCGGCTTCGAAGCCGGCCAGCGCGTTTGCGCTCGCCAGCCCGAAGTCATCGTGGGTGTGGACGTCGATGCGGGCGTCGGTGTGCTCGCCGACGAACTCGACCAAGTCCGCGAACCGTGTCGGGGTCGCGACCCCGCAGGTGTCCGGGATGTTGATCCAGTCGGCGCCGGCCGCAGTGACCGCCTCGACGACCTCGGCCAGATACGCCCGTTCGGTTCGGGTGGCGTCCATCGGCGAGAACATCACGTCGGCGCCGGTTTCGGTGACGCGCTGGACGCTCTCGACGGAGCGTTCGATGACCTCCTCGCGGGTGGCGTGCATCGAGTCCGCCAACTGGACCTCGCTGGTCGAGGCGAAGACGTGGACCATATCCACGCCCGCGTCCAGGGCGGTTTCGATGTCGCCCTCGACGATTCGCGCCAGCCCACAGACCGTCGCATCGCTGTGGGTAGCGATGTCGGCGACAGCCTCGAACTCGGCGTCGGAGTTAACGGGGAATCCAGCCTCGATGACGTGGACGCCAGCCTCGTCTAACTCAGTGGCTACTGCTCGCTTATCGGCGTAAGAAAACGACGTACGCGGTGCCTGTTCACCGTCACGCAGCGTGGTGTCGAAGATCCGAGCGGTGGCGAACTCGGAATCAGTTCTCAGCGTGCCGTGGGAGAACTCGATCCGCCGTCTGAGACGACGTATCCTCCATGTCGTGTGACATTGTACTTCACGGTAAATGGTGATCTGACTTAACCCTTCCGCATCGTGTGGTGAGATACCACGCCTCGGGAAGGAAGGGAGTTAAGGGAGCCCGGCCGATTTCGGGGGTATGAGCCAACACCGAGGGGCAGACTCGGAGTCGCCCGCCGACGGGGACGACCGAAAACCCGACCACCTGCGGAGTCGCGACGTAACTGAAGGGCCCGAGCGGGCGCCGCACCGCTCGATGTTCCGGGCAATGGGGTTTGACGACGACGACCTCAACTCGCCGATGGTCGGCGTCGCCAACCCGGCTGCGGACATCACGCCGTGTAACGTCCACCTCGATGACGTCGCGACCGCTGCCATCGACGGCCTCGACGAGGCGGGCGGGATGCCCATCGAGTTCGGGACTATCACCATCTCCGATGCCATCTCGATGGGGACCGAAGGGATGCGCGCGTCGCTCATCTCTCGCGAACTCATCGCCGATTCGGTCGAACTCGTGGCCTTCGGCGAACGCCTCGACGCATTAGTGACGGTCGCGGGCTGTGACAAGAATCTCCCCGGAATGATGATGGCCGCCATCCGGACGGACCTGCCAAGCGTCTTCCTCTACGGGGGGTCCATCCTCCCGGGCCAACACGAGGGCCGAGAAGTGACCGTTCAGAACGTCTTCGAAGGTGTCGGGACCTACGCCCAGGGAGAGATGAGCCGGGAGGAACTCGACGACCTCGAGCGCAACGCCTGCCCGGGCGCGGGCTCCTGTGGTGGGATGTTCACGGCGAACACGATGGCCTCCATCAGCGAGGCGCTGGGACTGGCACCGCTCGGGAGCGCCTCCCCGCCTGCTGAGAGCGAGGGCCGGAAGGCAGTCGCCCGCCGCGCCGGCGAACTCGCACTCGACGCCGTCGAACACGACCGGAAACCCTCCGATATTCTCTGTCGAAAATCCTTCGAGAACGCCATCGCGCTCCAGGTGGCGATGGGTGGCTCCACCAACGCGGTGCTCCACCTGTTGGCGCTGGCGGCCGAGGCGGGCATCGGCCTCGATATCGACGATTTCGACGAAATCGCGCGCCGGACGCCCAAAATCGCGAATCTCCAGCCGGGCGGCACGCGGGTGATGAAGGACCTCCACGACGCTGGCGGGGTGCCCGTCGTCGTCCGGCGACTCGTCGATGCCGGCCTGTTCCACGGCGATGCGATGACTGTCACGGGCCGAACCGTCGCAGCGGAACTGGAGACCCTCGATCTGCCCGACGACGAGACGCTCGCGGAGGCGGACTTCCTCCAGCCTGTTTCGGACCCGTTCCACGAAGAGGGCGCTATCAAGGTGCTGAAGGGGAACCTCGCGCCGGATGGTGCCGTCCTCAAAGTCACGGGCGAAGACCAGTTCCACCACGAAGGGCCCGCGCGGGTGTTCGAGAGCGAGGAGGACGCGATGCAGTACGTCCAGGAGGGCCATATCGAATCGGGCGACTGCATCGTCATCCGTAACGAGGGCCCGCGCGGCGGGCCAGGGATGCGCGAGATGCTCGGCGTCACTGCCGCAGTCGTCGGGCAAGGCCACGAGGACGACGTGGCGATGGTGACCGACGGCCGGTTCTCCGGCGCGACACGAGGGCCGATGATTGGCCACGCAGCCCCGGAAGCGTTCGACGGTGGCCCGCTGGCCGCGCTCGAGGACGGCGACCACGTTACGATCGACATCCCCGCGCGCACGCTGGACGTTGACCTTTCCGACGAAGAACTCGAGAGCCGTCTCGAAGCGTGGGAGCAACCCGACCCCGCATATCCGGGCGGCGTGCTGGCGAAATACGGGAGCGCGTTCGGCTCTGCGGCCAACGGCGCCGTGACGAACCCAGCGCTCCGCAAGGACTGAGGCTGTCGCTGGAGTTTTCTCTCTTTCGGCCGGATTGTGATTATGGCCAACCCCGTTCCCTACGCTCCCGTCGCCGAGCTCCCGTTGACTGTTGAAGCGCTCGACTACGAGCAGTTCGAACAGAAGACTTCCTCGGAGTTCACTCGCGTGACGACCGTGTTCGCCCTCAACGGAGACGGCAAGACTGGTCGCGGCGAGGACGTTGCCTACGACACGGCAGACCACGAGCGCCTTGCCGCCGCCATCGACGACGGCTCGTTCTCGCTTCCGAACGGTTCATTCAGCTTCGGGGAGTTTTCAACCGCACTCGATGCGGTTGCGCTCTTTCTGGGTGAGGGGCCGGAACGCGATGCCTCCCGCCACTACCGCCGGTGGGGCGTCGAGTCCGCAGCGTTGGACCTCGCGCTCCGACAGAACAACACCTCACTCCCGGCGCTGCTCGACCCCGAACACCAGTCGGTTCGGTTCGTCGCCAGCACGCGACTGGGCGACCCGCCGACGACGGACCGCGTCGATGCGATCCAAGCCCGAAGCCCCGGGATCGGCTTCAAACTGGACCCCACGCCAGACTGGGACGACGAGCTCGTCGAGGACCTTCGCGGGCGCAACGCAGTCAGGGTCGTTGACTTGAAAGGCCATTATGAGGGAACGAGCGTGGACGCTGAGGCGAGCCCTGCGTTCTACAGCCGTATCGTCGAGGGGTTCCCCGACGCGGTCGTCGAAGACCCGCTACTGACCGAGGAAACACGACCACTGTTCGAGGGTGCCGAGGGGCGGGTCTCGTGGGATAGCCCAATTCACAGTCTCGGGGACGTGCAGGCGCTCCCGTGGGAGCCATCGTGGCTCAACAGCAAACCGTCGCGGTTCGGCACCGTGGCGGAACTGTTCCGGGTGATTCGCTGGGCGCTCTCGAATGGGGTGAACCTCTACGGTGGCGGCCAGTTTGAACTCGCAGTCGGCAGAGCGCAGGCTCAGGAACTTGCGTCGCTGTTCTACCCTGACGGCCCGAACGACTTGGCGCCGAGCAGCTACAACGAGGCGTCGTTGCCAACGGAGCTCCCGGACAGCCCTCTCGCCGTCCCGCTGGACCACGTCGGGTTTGGCTTTTAAAACGAGAGGTGTGAGGAGGAACTCGGGCCTGAGTCGTCGTCGATACCGCCTGTCCGGAGAAACTCGTAGTTCTCGTCGACCAGGTAGACGGTTCCATCCTCGACGGCGATGTCGATTCCCGGGAGCGTCGTGCCGGCGGCCTTCCCGTTGTCACATTCGCCAGAACAGGCGTCGAAAAACGAGCCGTGTTTCGGGCAGATGAGCTGCCCGTCCCGCATCGCTGCGCCATCCCCCTGGTCGAACCGCTGGGCTTCGTGCGTACAGCTGTTTATCCATGCTTCCACGCCGGGCTCTTGCTCACAAGGAACGAGAATGGCTTCGCGTTCGTTCGTGAAGGCGTCCTCGACGGTGAACAGGGAGGAGCCCATGTCGGGGACGTCGTCGACGGCGGCGATAGGCGTTCCTTCGGGCATACCCCACGTTCGGGGCGGTGAGCCTAAATCGGTGATGGGCACTCTGCGAAGCGACAATCCTGCCGTCGTTCACTCGCCCGACCTGGGTACTAATCATTATTAACTTCCGGCCCTTGAGTTAGCAGTATGACCGTCGTTAGCGTCTCGATGCCGGAGGAACTGCTGGAGCGAATCGACCAATTCTCGGAGGATCACGGCTATACTGGCCGGAGCGAGGTGTTCCGTGAGGCGAGTCGGAACCTGCTCGGGGAGTTCGAGGACAAGAAACTCGAAGGCCGTGACCTGATGGGTGTCGTCACCGTGGTCTTTGACTTCGAGACGACCAACGTCGAGGAGAAGATGATGCACCTTCGCCACGAACACGAATCACTCGTCGCGTCGAACTTCCACAGCCACGTTGGCCAACACCACTGCATGGAGTTGTTCGTCCTTGAGGGCTCGCTCGAGGAAATCTCGACCTTCGTCGGGAAAATTCGCGCAACGAAGGACACCCTCACCGTCGACTACTCAGTCCTGCCCGTCGACGACTTCGGGCCGCTGGCGGACATGAGCTAACGCGTTCTGTCGGCGAGCGATTCTCGACTCCTTCTCCGAATCTCTCGACTCTCAACTGGCTCCAGCGAGCCGCTCTGCAGTTCCCACTCACATATTCGGATGTAGCGACCGGTTACGAATCCGCGCAGAACTGGCTGACGACGACGTTGTGGCCAGTGGAGCTGTCGTGAGGGTCCCAACTAGCGAAGATGTTCCACTACCCGCAACCCGAAAGCGAGGATGCCGGTCAGAGTTTCGGAGGATGGCTAGTACTGCGTGGGTTTCCTGGAAATTTGAGAATTATACCGGGTCAGTCGAGGCTCAAACGAACTGATGAGAGGTCTTGTTTCCAAGAATTGTGGAATCCTTCAACGAGTTCTCGCGGGGAGAACTGTTTGACGGCTCGAAGATGTGTATCACCGTGCGGTCCGTACTCGTTGCCTCGCCGGAACTGGAATCGGGCGGCTCCCTGTGCAGTCCCACAGCCAGTCATCCCCATGAACGTTTGAAGTTCGAAGAACTGGGTATCGTCGTACGTCGAGTTCGTTGCCCGCTCTGAATCGAACGACAGCTGACTGAACGGACACGTGCAGCTAACTACGGGACCCTAGACTATTGGATTAGAGCTCATCCCAATTTCTCAGTAGTTACCACTTATCTGCACGTCCCCCTTTCTCCAGACAAAGTACTCAAATCTACAGAACAGGATATCTACTGATGAATCGCAGATCTGCGCTAACGATGTTGATTAGTGTTACCGCAGGCTGTGCAGGCCTGAGTTCAAGCGAAGATAATACTAACTCAACACCAAACGAAGGGACTGATACGAAGGAGAATACAGAAACCACTCCAGAGCCGTTCCCAGAAATCAAAAAGCCAGATGAAAACTGCGAGACATACGAACTCCCAACAGCCAACTATCCTTCTTTACCAGAGTCAGTAAATGAACAGTCTGTAAAGGAGTTCGCCCTTGAATTCGAGAAGGCATATTCATCTGCAAACATGGATTCTCAGGAGGATATGAATCTTAATGGATTTGATGGGTCTGCGGTGGAAATTTGTGAACGATCTAAAAATGGGATTTTAGCGGTTGCGGTGAGGGTGCCAAGCCCCCGTCCTCAAGGACGAGGCGAAGTCGAGCGAGTAGGGCGGGGATACGGCACCCGCACGAGTCTCAAACACGACAAACCAGAATCTTTACCATGGAATATGTCGTAATTATAGACACATCGTATGATGTACAGCCCTCGCTTCCGCTTGCTTCCCACGACAATGCAACGCGAAGCGATGGACTGGACACGAAACACCGTACGACAAGTGTACAACCACGGTCTCCGCGAATTCAACAACATCCCCGACGACGCAGGCACGCTCCGTCAACGCGTCTGGAGCGTCCGCGACACGCTCCCCGCGATGAAAGATTGGTGGCCAGCCCTGAAACACGTCTACTCTACCGTCCTCCAGAAAGCCATCGAGCGAATCCGAGACAACATCCAGAACCTCGGGAGACTCAAAGCTAAAGGATACGACGTGGGGTCGTTGAACTGGAAGAAACCACGAGAATACCGGAGTTTCACGTACCGACAATCAGGCTTCGAACTCGACAAGAAGAGTGGCCCAGACGGACGTGGACTCCTCGTCCTCAAGAAACTCAAAGGCGAAACCCGCGAAATCCCAATTCGCCTCCATCGAGACCTTCCAGACCACGAGCAAATCAAAGAAGTCACGCTCAAGAAAGATCCTACGGGCGCGTGGTACGTCTCATTCTGCATCAAAACAGACGAACCCGAGAAACCAGATGTAGAGGACATTACCCCTGATGACACCGTGGGTCTTGACCTCGGTGTGTTGAACTTCGTTCACGACTCGGGTGGTTGCTTGGTTGGGCGGCTCGACTTGTCGGCTGACCGTGAGCGCCTCGAACGCGAGCACCGCTCACTCTCGCGCAAACAAGAAGGCTCGAACAATTGGGAGAAACAACGCCGTCGAGTCGCTACGGTTCACGCTCGGATGACCGCAAAGAAGCAGGATTACAAGCACAAACTCGCGCACTTCTACACCACCGAGTACGACGCCGTGTTTGTCGAAAACCTGAACGTCAAAGAGATGATTGAAGATCCGCAGAACGCACGGAACAAGGCCGAGGTCGGGTGGCGTGAGTTCATCACCCTCCTCGAACACCACGGTGACAAGAACGGCTGTCACGTCGTTGAGGTTGAGCCGCGTGGGACGACCAAGGAATGCGCGGCCTGTGGCGTGGAAACGCATAAGCCATTATGGGCGCGCGAGCATTCTTGTCCGAGTTGTGGGTTTGAACTCGACAGGGATTGGAACGCGTCGTTGAACGTGCTGTCGCGCGGATTGTCGAAACTAGGAGTGGTTCACTCCGAATATACGCCTGCGGAGACTGTGACCGCTGTGGATACGCAGAATGTATCTGCAAGTCACGTCGTGGAAACAGGAAGCCCCTGCCTCAAGGAAGCCGCGTCAGCGGCTGAGTAGGCAGGGGTAGTTCACCACGTGCTACGGTTCATATTGACTACACTGAACAAAATGGGCAATCGACTGTAGCAGGTAGTGATACTTCTCACGGTTGGTACTATGTCACCCCAAAGTTTGCGGTCAGAGCACGTGGTGACGGCACCAATGACATTCCGACCAGGGGATGGGTCACCATCAGTTGCGGTGAAAGTACAGAAGAGAGTACGTAAGTGGTATTCCCGGAGAGTAATCTAATCAAATAATATTCCATTCGCAATTTAAATTCCGAATTAAAGACACGCATCATAACCCAAACTCCGAAACTGGGTGCCGGTGGCCAATCTCATTCTATATTGCAATATTTGGTTTACACATCTCCGATTCTGTCGTTCACCCGGTTGTTTAAATGCGAAAGCGCGGCCACGTCCGACATGCCTAAACTCGCCGCGCCGAAGTCAACGGTAGTGAGTTGGCGCGACATCTTCGGCCATCCGGAGCCCTACCCCGAGCAGCGCGACGGCATCGAGGCCGCTATCGAAGCGGCTGACGACGGCGGGTTCCTCGCGCTCGAAGGAGCCTGCGGCACGGGGAAGACGATGCTCGCGCTCGCTGCCGGGTTGGACCGCGTTCGGGACCCGGACACGCCGTTCGAACGCGTGTTCGTGCTGACGAGCGTCAAACAGCAACTCCGCCAGTTCGAGGGCGATTTGCGGACCATCAACGAGAACCTCCCCGAAGCGCATGAGCCAATCTCTGCGCTCACGCTGGTCGGAAAGGCAGACGTGTGCCCGTACGCGCGCGAGAACCGCGGCGGCATCGACACGAAGAACGTCTACGACCGGTGTGAGGGGCTCCGCGAACGGACACGGAATCTCGTCGGTGACGGGGGCCCCACGACGGCCGCTGCGTTGGCCGACGATGCTCGCAGTCAGCAGGTCGGAGTCGCTGACTCGGGCCGCGCTGGCGCTGAGTATCTCGAAACGGCCGGCGAGCCAACCCCCTACCGTCCAGACACCGAGGAGTACGGAAGCGCCAGCAGTTCGACGGAGTACTGCCCGTTCTACGCACAGTATCTCGCGGACCTCCCAGAAGACGGTGACCCGGCGGAAGCGGTCCCGTTCGACTTCACCGATACAGGGCTCATCGACACCGAGGAGTTGGTACGACTCTCCGCAGGCCACGGGAGTTGCCCCCACTCAATCATGGGGGCGTTGCTCAGCCACATGGAGGTCGTCATCGGCAACTACTACCACGCGTTTGACCCGACGACGGCAGGCCAGTTCACGGGGGCCTTGGTTGACGACTCCACGTTACTCATCTGCGACGAGGCGCACATGCTCGAACCGCGCGTCCGCGACCTCGTGAGTGACAGTGTGGGTGACAGGACACTTCGAGACGCGGTCTCGGAACTGACGCGGGTGATTCAGGCCGTGGAGTTCGACAGTACACCCGAGAGCGCGAAAGGCCAGCGACCGAGCGGTCAGCAGACCGACGCTGAACTCGTCCGCGGCGAACTCAACGATGCCGACGTGAATCTGGACGAACTGCAGAATGTGCGGAATTTCTGCGAATCCTTGCGGGAAGAGCTGGACCGGCGGGTGAAAGCCCACCTCGACACAGAGCGCCCGGGATGGCGGGCGGAATTGAACGACCTGGATGACTACGAACTCCCGCTTCGGGACCCGGAAGAGCCCGCCCCGGACGAGATTACCGAGTGGGCCGAAGAGGAAGGGTTCGGCGACAGCGTTTGGGCGCGAGCCGAAGTGGTGGGCAGCGTCGTCGCACACATCCTGAACAGCGTCGAATCGGAGGACAAACAGCGCTCGGTCGAACCCGTCGGCCGCGTGCTGAACTCGTGGTACCGCCACGACCACACCAACTACTTCCGCGAAATCGAACTCAGCCGTACCTGGGACGAGAGCGAGCGCCCCGACAGCTGGCAGCGGGCCTACAACGCGCGGCTCTCGCTGCACAACTGCGTCCCGAGCGAGGCAATCGGCGACCGACTCGCATCGTTCGGTGCGGGTGTCCTGATGTCGGCGACACTCGAGCCGCTGGACGTGTTCCGCGAGGTGACCGGGCTGAATCACCTCGAAGACGAGGGCCGGCCAGTCACCACACGGAGCTACGGGTTGGGGTTCCCCGAAGAGAACCGAGCATCGTTCGCCGTCGACGTCCCGAAGTTCACCTACCAGAATCGCGGGGCACCCAGTGAAGAGAACGACTGCCGGCGCATGCACGCCGATGCGGCGGCGACGGTGGCGAGATCGCCGGGCAACGTCCTCGTCGGGATGCCCAGCTACGGCGAGGCCGAGTGGATGGCCAGCGAACTCGAAGCGCGCCTCGAGAAGCCCGTGTTGCTCGATAGTTCATCCGCCGACGACGTGACCGAGGAACTGAAAGCGGCGTTCTTCCGCGGGGATCCAAAGGTACTGGTGACCAGCATCCGCGGGACGCTCACAGAGGGGGTCGACTACGAAGGGGACCGGCTCGCAGCAGCCGTCGCTTGCGGGGTTCCGCTCATCAACACGGCGTCGCCACGCACTCGAGCGGTGCGAACCGCCTACGACCGGGAGTTTGGCGACGGGTTTGAGACTGCCCTAACGGTGCCCGCGGTCCGTAAGGCCAGGCAGGCTATCGGGCGCGTTATTCGGGGTCCGGAGGAGGTCGGCGTCCGCGCGTTCGTCGACGCCCGCTACGCGCGAGAATCCTGGAACTCAGTCCGGCAGTACCTCCCAGAGTACGAACGGGAGGAGTTCCAACCCGTCTCACCGGACATGCTCGGCTTCGGCGTCGAGCGGTTTTGGGAGCGCCACGGCGAGTGAACCGCAGGGAACAGAACGTTTGTTCTGCGAACTCTTTAGGGATGGGCGAGGGAGTGTAACACGATGAAGGATGATGATTTCCTCGAACGACTCGCGAGCCTCCCGAGCTTTCAGCACGCCGTCGCCTCTCCGGAGGGCGACCGGGTGGCACTCTACTACGACGTGACCGGTCGTAACGAACTCCACGTTCTCGACGTCGAGAGCGGCGACCTGCGTCAAATAAGCGACGGCGAAGTCCCACGGAACGCCCGTTGGCACCTCAAGTGGAGCGCTGACGGTGACTCGGTCTACTTCCACGACGACGAGGGTGGCAACGAGCAGAACGACATCTACGCGATCTCGGTGCGTGGGGACACTGCGGGCGCGGTCGAGCAGCTCACTGGGCTAGACGGCCAAACGGTGCTGAGCGACGTTGGCAAAGATGGCGAGACCCTCCTGCTCGGCTCGAACCGTGACGGCCAGATGAACCTCTTCAGCTTCGACCTCGAGAGCGAGGACGTAACGAAGCTGACTGACTACGAGCGCGCGGCCGGGGGCGGCGGGTTCTCTCCGTCCGTCGACCGAGTGGCCTTCACCACAAACGAATCGGACGACTACAACAATCAGGACCTCTACGTCGCGGAGGCGGACGGGTCGAACCCGCGCAACCTCGAAATCGGGGACACCGGCGCGGAAGCAAGCTTCTCAGACTGGGGGCCGGAGGGCAACCGCCTGCTCGTCTCGGACAACACCGAGAACTTCTCGCGATGCGGGATTTACGACCTCGGGACAGACGAAGTGGAGTGGTTCGGTGACCTGACCGCCGAGGAGAGCCCGGTCGCCTTCGACGACGACGGGGAGGGGTTCTACGCGCTGCGGACCCGCGACGCTGCGGTGATGCCGCTCTACTACGACATCGAGACGAGCCAAGCGACCGAACTCGACGTGCCCGAGGGCGTCGCCGCCTTCTCGGGTGCCGGCTCACCCCTACTCACGGGTGGACGGGTGCTCGTCCGCCACACCACGCCCAGCGGTCGACCCGACCTGCTGGCACACGATCCGGAATCGGGTGAGACGGAGACCCTGCTCGCCGCGGCGTACGGTGACCTCGACCCTGACCGGTTCCGCGACGCGGAGTACTTCACCTTCGAGAGCCACGACGACCTCGAGATTGGCGCGCTGCTCTATGACTCCGGCGAGCGACCGTCACCGCTCGTCGTCAACCCTCACGGCGGCCCGCGCGCCGCCGACTACCGAGCCTTCGGGATGTACACGCAGTTCCTCCTCTCTCGGGGCTACTCGGTGCTGCAAGTGAACTACCGCGGCTCCACCGGTCGGGGCCGAGAGTTCATCGAGCGCCTCTACGACGATTGGGGCGGCGGCGAGCAGGAGGACATCGCGGAAGCAGTCCGCCAGGTCACCGCAAAGGACTGGGTCGACAAGGACCGCGTTGTGGTGTTCGGGGGCTCCTACGGGGGGTACTCGGCCTACTGGCAGATGGTCGACCATCCCGAACTCTACGCCGGCGGTATCGCCTGGATTGGCGTCACGGATCTGGAGGACATGCACGAGAACACCATGCCTCACTACCGGACCGAGCTCATGGAGAAGTATCTCGGGACGCCCGAGGAGAACCCACAGCTCTACGGCGAGCGCTCGCCAGTCACGCACGTCGAGAACCTCGCAGCCCCGCTGCTGATGATCCACGGTGTCAACGACCGCCGGGTCCCCGTCTCACAGGCCCGCATCTTCCGGGACGCGCTAGAAGAGGCCGGCTACGAGGAGGGTGAGAACGCGGATTACGAGTACGTCGAACTCGGGGAGGAGGGCCACGCATCGTCGGATATCGACCAGAAGATTCGGATGCTGCGCACGCTGGATGACTTCCTCCAGCGTCGCCTCCCGAAGGCGACGACGACGCCGGCAGCTGAGTAGCGCGCCGTCGCTCAGCGGTCCTCTGACTCCTCCGTCCCGCCATCTGCTGTGCCGAGGGTTTCATCGCTGTGCTCTTTCTCAGCACGTTCCGCTGGGGACTCCGTGACTCCGTTACAGGGTTCGAAGCGGTCTCTACACGCTCTTCGGCGTGTCGAACGTCGACGCGGCGGCGATGAGAAAGCCGATGATGGCGGTGACGACGGCCACCGACCCGATGGCGCCCACGGCAATCGCCGAGAGGGATGAGGGCAGCACTTCGGCGGCGGTGAACACGAACGTGACAGTCACGAACGCGATGACGACGGCAAGGCGCAGGAACCGCTCCCACGCGATTTCGTCGAACAGATTTGGGTTGGACTGGCTCATAGCTGACTCAACACCCCGTCGTACTCGTCGTCGGTGAAGGAGTTCCCCAGGGAGTGGACGGACTGTGCGATCCACAGCCCCGCGGTGAAGTTGACGAACGCGACGAACGACACCATGCCCACGTCGCCCTCGAGGAGGAATGCGGAGGCCACCGCACAGAGAAAGGAGAGCGCCATCAAACCATGGAGTACCAGTGATCGGGTCGCGAAATCGTGAAGCTGTCGAATTGATTCATCCATGTAGTTGATACGTCACCTACCTCATGAAAAGTTCGGCGCCGGCCCGACAGCCGTAAAGGCTCGGGCGCCTCGTCTCGAGCATGTGCGGTCGAACCGCTCTCGCTACCGACCCGACTGTCCTCGCCGAGCGATTTGGCGTCACCATCAGGGAGGAGTACACGCCACGGTACAACATCGCGCCGGGGGACGGCCTG
>Ga0306890_100183_pt1 | contig 25651 bp, 23 predicted proteins | sample AntDeeMetagen192_FD_190449 | JGI IMG/M metagenome (GOLD analysis project Ga0306890, IMG submission 190449) | Saline lake microbial communities from Deep lake, Antarctica - Metagenome #192 (v2) (version 2) | ecosystem: Environmental > Aquatic > Non-marine Saline and Alkaline > Saline | place...
CCAAGCCGATGCTGAAACCCAGCAAGAGACGCTTGGAACGTATGCGTCTTGAAACCTTAGGGCCGCGCTCGGCCTGAAATCCTATGGCGGGATTCCCGCGACTTTAGGCGCGGGAGGAGGTCAATCGTTCGCGTACTGACGTTGAGGGTCTCTCTTCTTGGAGTCTACCGTCTGGCTCTTCATCGCGATCTCGCTCCGAAGGGGTCTCATTATCAGCAGTCGCCTCCCGGTCGGGAGCGTCTTTGTCATCGTCTTTGTCATCGATGTCGGTAGCGCCGTCTTGGTCTCCACCTGCTGCTGCGCGAGCATTGACGAGTCCGTGCCCCTCTTCACACGTATCCAGCACTGGTTCTGCGGTCTCCGTGAGCGTCTCTTTCACGTCGTCGTTTGGCCCAGGGCCGTCCGCACTGTGGGTCTGCCAGAGGAGTGCAGCGACACCCGTTACGAACGGACATGCAGCACTCGTCCCGCTTGCTTGTGTGTACTCGTTATTGACGTAGGTGGAGGTGATCTCTGTTCCCGGTGCTAACACATCGACGGCTGCACCCACGCTGCTGTATGAGGCTATCGTCTCGTCTTCGTTCATCGCGGACACGGCGACGACATCGTCGTGAGCCGCTGGGTACGTCACGGTCTCTTCGTCACACACTCCGTCTTGGTCGTTTCCGTTATTCCCGGCAGCAGAGAGGAGCAGATGGCCCGCTGCGTGTGCGTCTTCGATGGCCTGATCCATCGTCGAACTCGCTGAATCTCCGCCCAGACTCATCGAGATCAGTTCCACGTCGTTCGACAAACACCAATCAATTCCGGCCACCAGATTGCTGTAGCGACCAGACCCATTGTCGTCGAGCACTTTCACCGCGTAGAGGTTCGTTTTTGGCGCCACTCCGATAACCCCGATGTCGTTGTCGAGGGCTCCTGTGATACCCGCCACATGCGTTCCGTGGCCGTGGGCGTCCCCGTAGTCATTCGGCAAGCCTGAGTTCGTGACGTTCCGCCCACCGGCGACCGCAAGGCTACAGTGATCCGATTCGATTCCCGTATCGAGAATCCCTACATCAACGCCTGTTCCATCGTGATCAACGGCGTCAGCAGAAATTCGCTCCCACCCCCACGACGGTTGTTGACTCGGGTGGGTTGAACAGTCGATATCGCCGCCGGAATCGAACAGATTCGGAACGGACGGTGTCCAGTCCGAAGGGATACCCACAGCCTCGTCGTCTTCAATAAATGCCACACGAACGTCGGCGAGTAACTCATCTCGCTTCTCGGATGGAATTTCTGCGGCGACGAACTCGAAGTTGTCGTACTCAAAGAGCGTGGTTCCGTCGACGGCGTCAACCGCGTTGAGTACCTCCCCAAGTAACCCGTCTCTCGGGTGAACGAACACCCGCTCGGTGCCGTCGGCAGCTGCAGTCGGAAGGCCCGCCAAACTGATCGTGGCCCCTGCGCCAATCCCTTTGAGTAGCTGTCGGCGTTTGGGAGCCATATCGGATGTCTGGACTGACCCCGGAATAAACCATTCGACATTCTGACGAGGGGTTCGGTGATGCGTGAGTGAGATGATGCCTACAGCGGCTCCCCCTCACGGAACGACAGATTCGACTTCCACACGCAGCGAACCGTCTCCGTGCAACGTCTCTGTCGCGGCGTACTCGCCGTACTCATCGGTATCGAGGACGCCGTACCGATCGGCGATCCGTTCGGCCTCGTAGAGAGCGGGTGCCCTCGACCGCTGTCACATCACTCGTCGCGGTACGGTCGACACACCAACTCGACGCCTTCTTCGAAGTCGATCTCGGGCTCCCAGCCGGTGGCGGCGCGGAAGGCCGAGGCGTCGGCCATGGTGTCGTGGACGTAGCCGTCGAAGGGGCACTCGATGTACGCCGGGTCGATGTCGGTGTCGAGCGCGTCGTTGATCAGGTCGATCATCTCGTTGAACGAGTAGGCGTCCTCGGTGCCGACGTTGTACACGCCGGTCAGTTCGTGGTCGGCCGCGAGCTCGCAGGCGCGGGCCACGTCGCTGACGTGCGTGAAGTCGCGCGTCTGGGTGCCGTCGCCGAACAGCTCCGGGGTCTCGTCGTGTGCGATCGCGTCGGCGAACTGCGCAACCGTGTTCGCGTACTCGCCTTTGTGCTTCTCGTTCCCGCCGAAGCCCTGGTAGACGGAGAAGAAGCGGAGCCCGGCCATCGCCATGTCGTAGTGGTTGGCGTAGTACTCGGCGTAGCGCTCGCGGGCGAGCTTGGAAGCCTCGTAAGCGGTGTGTGCCTCGACGGCCATGCTCTCGGGCGACGGTTCGGTTCGACTCCCGTAGATCGAGGAGGTCGAGGCGTAGACGACCGTCTCACAGCCCGCCTCGCGAGCGCGCTCAACGGTGTTGACGAACCCCTCGACGTTGACGCGGCAGCCGCGCTGGGGATCGTTCTCGTGCATGTTCCGCGAGGAGAGTGCGGCGAGGTGGAAGACCACGTCGACGTCGGCGGGGAAGTCGTCGTCGAGCACCGAGGCCTCGACGAACTCCACCGCGGGATCGAGATTCTCGGCCGTTCCGAGATAGGTGTCGTCAACGGCGATCACGTCGTTGTTCGCGGCGAGGCGGTTCGCGAGGTTCGAACCGATGAAGCCCGCACCGCCCGTCACGAGGACGCGCTGATTGTGCATGGGTGCGTGTTGTCAGGGCAGGGGCATTATGGCACCGGTTCTTCGTATCTTGTGTCTCGATCGCCTGAAGACCATCCGAATCAGGGGTTTCGGTCAGGTTCGAGAGTGTGATAGTTCGACAGCATTTGACGATCGTGTCGTAAAGTTCGAACACCCCTCGTTTCGTCTGTTCTTTCGGGTGATACTGACTACGGCTGCTCCTCGATCGACTCGTGCGTCTCCAAGATAATTCCGGGGTCCAACACGAGTCCAGATCGCTAGCGGTATCGGTATCACGTGAGCAGACTTTCGGTTGGTAGTCGCTTTGCTCGTTCACCCCACTGCGTCGAGTGTTATCTCCCTGTTTCGAACACCAATTGCTCTCGAGAGACCCCATCGTGTCGAGTGTTCCTGACCTGTTGGACCCCGTTTTTACTCAGCGGTCTTTTGCTCGTGGGTGGCCGTCACACTGGTCTGTCCTCCCAAGTCACCCCACTATCTTTAATCAGCGAGAGACTCCCGCCGTTTTCGGCGGGCGTGAGTCGCGCCACCCCACTACGCGAACCACGAGCGACAGCACTCTGAATACCCCACGCCAATACGAACCGTTAACATACGATAAAACGTACTAAAAAACAGATGCGAGTTGACATAGCCATCGAGCGTGGAAGCGACCTCCACGAACGAGTCAAAGAATACTCCCGAGAAAACGGCCTGCGAATGGATTTCGCATACGCCGAACTCGTCGAACAAGGACTCGACGCTGACGAATGAGTGAAGAGTGCAAGACGCTCGAAGCATACCTTGCCACACCCACTCAACACAAGCAGCGCAAGCTCCGCGACGAACACGAACGATACGAATCGTTACTTCGTCGTAGTTTCAGTGAAGGGTGCGACACGATGAGTGCCGTCAACGAAGTCGTCAGCGGTGAAGACCTCAACTGGCACTCGAAAAACGCACTCAAAAAATACGTACCCAACCTCTTAGACGCAGACACGTACAACGCGAAGCAACTCGCAGACACGCACCCAATCCGCTACGCCAACACCGCAGCCGTCTTCGACGTTGACGAAGAACGACACCACAAAATCTGCTGGGAAGTCCCACTTCCCGGTCGTGGAACGAATTTTTGGATACCACTCCAGTTGAATCCCGAACAAGAAGACTGGTGGGCCGCGCTCATTGACGATGAAGACGAGAGCGTGTGGGCAGGCGAGATTCGCCTACAACGCGATAGCGACCGGTGGGTGTTGCACGTCGCTGCGAACTACGAAGTCGAGCCAGACCACTCGTGTTCGTGTGAGAGTGACGAGGTGACTCCGGTAGGGTTCGACGTTGGTGAATCCAAACTCTTGGTGGGCTGTGCCTTCCGAGACAACACACCCATTGACCCGTTGTTCGTGGATGGTGGTCGCGTCCGACACCTCCGACAGAGGCAAGAAAGTGCCGAAGACCGCTTGAAACAACGCTACGCGTCGAACCTCTTAGACAACCTCGTGTGGAGTCGGTGGCAAGACGCCATCGAAGACGAAATCGAGAAAGCCTCTGCGCAGGCCGTTGAGTACGCGTCCCAGTTCGAGAACCCGGTCATCGTCCTTGAATACCTCGACGGTATCACTGACGAGGACATCGGAAAGTATTGGAATCGACGCCTCGGCAAATGGCTGTTCTCTCGATTGCAGTCGCGTATTGAGGAGAAGGCAACGGAGCGCGGTATTCCTGTGGAGTACGTGTATCCGCATTACACGTCGAAGACGTGTCACGCGTGTCAGCACCTCGGATACAGGCCGCATCAAGGGACGTTCAAGTGTACGAATGAGGCGTGCTGGGTGTCGGAGTACCAAGCAGATTTGAATGCAGCGGCGAACATAGCCAATCGGCTAAATCCGTGGGGAGAGAGCCTGCCTTGGAAATCGGCAGGCGATGACTCGCTTCGGAGCGGGGGCCAGTGGCAGGCCCACGAAGACACGTCACCGAGTGAGGGACTCCCGTCTGAGAAGCGGGCTTCCGATGACAAGGTTTCGTCTAGCTCACCAACGGTGGGAGCGGGGGCGAAGCCCGAGACCGGTGACGCGCACACGTCTTGAAACCTCAATCCAGTACATTTGCTGGTATTCCACCTGCGGTGGAAGCCCCGCCGTTCACGGCGGGCGAGGATGTCACGTCGAGTGTTCCTTGAGCATGCGTACCTCTCGTGGGAACGCGACGCCCTCAAAATCCATTACCACGCGAATAACGAGCTCGAGAGGGACGTTAAACGCGTACTCGTAGTACTGGCCGCCGGCACGTCCCTCGTTCCGCACATGTCTATCGAGAATTCCGAGTATCGCGAGATCGGCAAGGTGATCGTGCATCCGTCGGCGAACGAGCGGATCCACGTCGGAGTGTTCCGCGATGCGTCGATACAGCGGGAATACGTCGCGGATTCTCGCGGGCGTCTTGTCTTCGAGGGCCAGTTGGAGTGATGCGACCAGCGAGAGGTGGTGGCCGTGTTTCGTGAGCCCGCGCATCCCGTGTTCGATCTGGCTCTGCTCAAGTGCCTCTTTAGCGCGATACCCCTCGAAGGAGTGGACCAGACACACACCACTCTTGCGAGTGAAGTCCGGATGAATGGTCCCCGATGAATTGTCGTTCCTATCACTATCTGATGTCCTTCCTCTCTACTGTTCAGATTCTTTCGTGTTAGTCACACAGCACCCCTGCGAGTGAAGACAGCAGCAGCTGTGGTGTGGGGCACTGTTTGAACTATTGTAACTACTCCACATTACTGGATCCGCTTTACTTATCCGTGTCGTTCATGCTTCACTTGCAACGGTGGGGTGTCACGTTCACTAGCCGTGATCTGGTGTCGTATACGATATGGTACAGAACAGAAAATCACCACCAGACGAGAGACTTGCGTTACTTCTGTCACCCCTTTCACTTGCAAAGGTGGTGTGTCTGAATGAGGAAGATAACGGTTCATGACGTTCAGTTGTAACACATGAATATGTGGTTTTATATATTACTGTGAGGATGTGTAGGTATGCGACGGTTTGAGCGGAAACAGAACGTTTTCGCCAACAAAGACGCCCTCGGCGAGTCTTACCAGCCCGATCAGATCGAAGAGCGGGATGAAGAGATTGAGGAGTACATGCATGCTCTTCAACCGATCATCGACGGTTGGGAACCGAACAACGTGTTCGTATACGGCAACACAGGTGTGGGAAAAACGGCGGTGACGGAGTTCCTCCTCGATCAGCTTCAATCAGACGTTACAGCGTACGACGATATCGAGCTCTCGGTCATTTTCCTCAATTGCAAGACGCTCAATTCATCGTATCAAGTCGCTGTCGAACTCGTGAACAAACTTAGACAACCAGGCAACGAGATCAGTTCAACCGGTTACCCGCAACAAACGGTGTTCAACAAGTTGTTCGATGAACTCGAGGCGATCGGCGGAACGGTCCTCCTCGTGTTAGACGAGATCGACTCCATCGGTAAGCGGGACGAGCTGCTCTATGAACTCCCACGAGCGCGAGCACACGACAATCTCGAAGAGACGAAGATCGGTGTTCTCGGAATCAGCAACGACTTCAAATTTCGCGACGAGTTGGATCCTCGCGTCCAAGACACGCTGTGTGAACGCGAGCTACAGTTCCCCCCGTACGATGCGCCTGAGTTGGAAAATATTCTTCAGAGCCGGACAGATGTCGCAATCCGTGAGGGGTCAGTTGCTGATGGTGTCTTGGGATTCTGTGCCGCGCTCGCCGCTCGCGATAGCGGAAGCGCGCGACAGGCGCTCGATCTGCTTCGGCTGGCCGGAGAAGTCGCTGAGAGCGAAGACGCAACGTGCATCGAGTTGGAACACGCAGAACAGGCGCGATCGAGACTTGAACGCGAACGAGTCGAAGAGGGAATGCGAGAGCTGACGACACACGGACGACTGGCGTTGCTTGCTGTCGTGTCGAAAACCGCCAAACAAGAAACGCCGTGTCGGACTCGGGCCGTATACGACGAATACGCATCCCTCTGTGAGTCCGCCGGGACAGATACACTTGCACAGCGATCGGTACACAATCACCTCGCAGACCTGCGGATGTTGGGAATACTCTCTGCTTCCGAGAACCGGAGCGGCTCTCGCGGGAACTACTACAGCTACGAACTGAACGTTCCGTTCACGAGCGCGATCGAAGCGATGTCTGACGTGCTTCGACTTTCACCCGAGATCGAAACGATTCGCGAGATTGGGTTGATGAACGATATTACTTGATTCGACAGGCCACGCCGATGGGGGCGTCGCATGACCGCGCTTCACTTGCAAAAGTGGTGTGTCTCCGTCCCAGTGATGAGGTACCGAGATAGTCGCTACGAGTCGACAGTCACCTCGTCTGCTTCTACGGAATTCTCCTCTTCATCGGCGTCAGAGCTTGCCGTTAGTTCGTTGAGTTGCTCTTCGGCGCGATCGCGGTCCTCGGGGTAGCCCACGTCGATCCACCGGGTGACGCGGTCACCCGAGATCCCACTCACAAGCTCACCGGGACCGCCGGCCGACGATCCGGATTGCGTTGATGGTACAGCCGGGCTGGATGAGGAGATCGATCGGGTCCGCCAGGAAATCGGTGTAGTGGGATTTGACCGCAGAACGCGTCATCTCGTAGAAACCATGTTGGCTCTCGGACCTGAACGGTCTGTTCACCCAAGAAGAATGGCCACCCATGTTCGGAACAAGCGATCTATGCGGCCCGGTCGACAAGCCGTTGGTGGCGACGTGTCCCTGCAGCTGTTCGCGTTCTCATGTCGCCACTGAGAAGGGGCGGCCGATCGACAAGCCGCAGTATCTGGCGGAGGGCGTTAGGAAACAGGGAAAGATGGGATCTGCTACCGTATCTGTCTGTGGTGATCTCGATTGTGGCTGTGCGCGCAGCGACCGTTGGGAGCAAGCACGGAGCGGTGGGTGGGGTGTGGCTGGATGGTGCAGACACGCCGATCGCCCAGTCGCATCGAGCTGGAGGCTCACAGCAGACGTTGCTGAAGCTGTCTGGACGGACGTAAAATCCGCTCTCGACACCTAGCGGTCTCGATCTGTTACAAGTGATTCTGATCGGCGTCGGCCAGCGTCACGGCCGTCACGGGCTCGCCGTCGACGCGGAGCTCGCGTAGGCGCTCGGCCCCGACGTAGCGCATCTCGCCGTCCACCGATTCGCGCTCGACGAGGAGCGCGTTCCAGGGCGCATGCGGGGCGCGCTGGTAGTCGTGCTCACGACGGATGCCGTCGGCGCCGACGAACTCGATCGTCGGGAGGTCACTCCCCATCGACTGCCTCCTCGTCCCCGTCGCCGACGTCCTCCACTTCGAGACCCTCGGGCAGCGTACCGTTCTCCTCGGCGAGCCGCAGCTGTGCGGCCACGGCGTTCGCGTGCGCGTTGTCGTCGTCAGTCATCGGGTCGCCCCTATCGCCTACTGGTCGATCGATTGACGCGTCCGATTCAAGTGTCCATCGGTTGCCACTCGTCAACATCTCGACAGTCGACACAATCTCGGCGCCGAAGTCGGGCGTCCGCGGGTGGCTGTTCCCGCGTGTAACGGTGAGTTCGACGTAGTCCGCCTCGACACAATCGACGACCGTCATTGGCTTCGTGAGGGCGCGGGCGGCGCGCTCGTCGAACGTGCCCGGACCAGTCGCCGCGTCGCCGGCGCTACTCATCAGCAGCCACCTCGTACGAACTCGCAAGGTCGCCGTCGACGAGGTCGTCACGGCGCTCGCGCTGCTCGCGAACACGCCGCAAGATACCGCGCGGATCCATCCATCTCGAGATCGAAGTGGCGCCCAACAACGTATGCGACCGCCTCGGCTTCCCGTTCACGTGCCTCCCGCCTGGCCGCGTCAGTTGAATCATGGAGCAGTGCGTGCGCGTACTCATGAAGCAGCGTCCCCGCAACGGCCGCAGTATCGTCGTCGCGCACCTGAACGTGAGGATCACCGTCGACATGCCGACACACGCCGTCCGCGTCGCCGTGGGGCCATGCCTCACTCTCGAGTATCTCGACTGTGATCTCGAGATCGGCGGCCACCTTGAGTAACGCCGCCACCAGTCCGTCCGCGTCGCCCTGGACTGCCGTCTGCAACTCGGGGAGTGGCTCGCCGTCAGTTTGAGAGACGTCGAACACCGGAACGGGCTTGAATCCGACAACACCCGTCTCCCACTCGTTGGGTGGCGTGTCGTCATACGCACAATCGTTGGTTTCGTGGTAGGTAGGTCCATCTCCGCACTCGGGACATTGATTCGTGATGATCGGCGCCCAAATCCAGATCGCTGACTCACCTTCTGTCACGTGTCGGTCGAACTCTTCTTGCCACGTCCGATACCCCGCAACCCGCGTCGCGTCGGGATACTGCAGGGTGATGAGCAGCGTGTTCCGGTGTGAGTAGTCGCGAAAGTGACTCTGCACGTCAAGCCACCGCTGGAACTGTGCGCTGGCACGCGCTTCGTCGACGCCGTCAACGAGTTCGGCGAGCCACTGGTCGATCGCTTGATGCATCTGGTCGGCGCGGGCGTCACCGTCACCGAAGGTGACTGACCCGCTCGTGGACAGGGATTTAGCCATGCTCCCACCCATTGGGAGCATAATAATCCGGCTGAGCCACACACCGAGCAGACGCTGGCGTCATCGTGATCGGGATCACCGCATCGGTCTCATCGGACTCATCGACACAGCGGCGTTTGTTGTCCGCGAGTGCACGTCTCGGCATCACAATCCGGTCACGGCGTACGTCGGTCCGTGGAGACACTCAAGATGCTCCAGACGACATCACCGAGCGGCGATTCACGAACCATGGCATAGAGTATCTCTTTGCGACCAGGCTTCACAGAGCGCCTCCGCATCGCTGGAGAAGTGTCCGCTGCTCTCCGTCTATTCGAACTGAAGACGGTCGTTTTCGCGCTCCAGGCTTGACATCCTCCCCGCGCTGAAGCGCGAGGCTTTCTCCTTGATGCCCTGTAATTCTACCGCTATTGTTAGGATTTTCCCTAACACTTATCGGAACCGGTTGCGTCAGTAAACGTGTGGATGAGCGATGATGTCACCGTACTCGAAGACGAGATTGAAGCCTACGCCGACGGCACCGTGGCGCGGGTGCGCGTGCTCTCGGTCCCGACGTCGGAGCGATTCGAGGAAGGGATCAAGTACGCTTACCACTACGGCGAAGCCGGCACGGATGACCCGATCATCCGGTTCGACAACCACCACGGCGTCCACGAGCTCCACCTCGGGGGCGAGACCTTCGAGATCGACTACCCCGGCCTCGCGGAGATCTTCCGCGCCTGGCGGGCAGCGCTCCCTCCGGAGAAGCGCGACGACTGGTAGCCCATCCGAGTACGGTAACCGACGTACAGACTCCCGACCAACCCCGACCAACCATCCCACGCCCCACACCTCATGACCCGAACACTCCACGTCCAGATCAAGCCCACCGATCGTAGTGACCTCGAAGAGCGTCTCGAAGCGATCGACGCCGGCGAGGACGTCGAACCGAGCGAGCCGACGCTCTCTATCGAGGACCTCGAAACGTTCGGTCGCGTCTTCCGCTCGACCAACCTCGAGCTCCTGGAAGCGATCGTCGAACACGAGCCGGAGAGCATCCGCGAGCTGGCGCGCCTCGTCGATCGGAACCCGCCAGAGGTCCTCGAGAACGTGAACGAACTTGCCGACTACGGCCTCATCGAACTCGAAGAGGACGGCCGGGCGAAGCGGCCGGTCGTGTGGTACGACGAGATCGATGCCGACATCCCGCTCACCCCGCCGTCGGGGCAGGACCGCAAGGCGAACGCCTGAGGTAGCGAGAGAAGATGGGCGGCGACGTCGATCCCGGGGACTAATACATGCATTTTTGGCTCTGTTGAAATCCTCTTCTTCGAATATATTCTCAACTGGATTGACATCCTCTTGCGCCTGAAGACGCAGGAATCCCGAGCGTTGGGAGTTTCAGGTTTGCAACCATGCTTCTGCCACTTCACGGGAGTCCGTTTAACCCAGCCATCGTGGTCAGCGGCTGACTGGCGGTGCCAAACCGCCGTTACTCCTATCCTTGGTGTCAGTGACTCCCATCTGTTGTTTTTGCCAGCAGGGAGTCGTTGACACTTCGACGGACTCGGAGTTACCTTTGGCTTGCTCAACCAACAGGCACAAGGCGAACGTCTCTGCGTTCGTGTTCACCGTGTCGGTGTTCCGGATATTGTCTCATTAGTGGCGGGTAAACCGCCTCCAAAGGCCGTTCGAAATCGCTCCGTTCCGACCTGACCTTACTCCTGCTACGAGATGGTATTATTTGAAACTCCGGATTAGAAACTCAAAACTGCCATTGAACGAGGATTCGTGTAGTGTATTGTCGGATTCATCCTGCGGCTAAAGCCGCAGGTATTCTCCTTGCTCTTTATAACCGATTGATGAGAACCGTGGACCGCTCGTCACCGGTTCCGTTACCGGGATGGTGACTCTCGACGACGCGAACACTTCGCATGACGGCAATTCTCAGACACTGTCGGGTTCTACCGCGATCCAGACACCGTACGCGAACACGGCAAATCCCGTAACGAAGACTGGGATCCCAACGAGATAACCCCCGCCGGTAATACCAACATAGCTGAACAGAGCCAACGAGATGCCGAGAGAGATGAATATCGCGGCTTTTCCACCGAGGTCGTACAGGACGGTGGTCGGAATCGGGTCGAGCCATCCGCTCATTACGTGAGATGTGAAGGACTGGATGCTTGACTCTTCGTCACTCACCTACCCGTCACCCAGAGAATGATCGACATGTCTCGACTGAGATAGTCGATAAACCCGCCGTATCATATCCAGTCTCTGTACTGAGCGATTGCGGGTAAAAACTATCACCTGCTAAGGATTTCAACAAAGCCGGATATTTGTATCCTGAACAGCCGTCTCTACCTTTCTCGCCATAAGATTAAAATCAAATGGATGTACATTTTACAGGCCATGGGGCAGCAACCCGACCCCTCCCCGCAGCAAGACGCCACACACCTCCACCTCCGGCCGACGGACGCCGCCCTGTCACCGGCAGCCGTTACGCAGGGCTTTTGTCGGCTTCACAGCAGTGATACAGACACCGACGGGTGGACCGACCGGCTCTTCGGGACGCGGGCGCCAACCTTTGAGTTCCGCCTCCAGCGGCCGGCCGGCCCGGACGCCGATCTCGCCCTCTATGCCGGAAGTACTGACGCGCCCACAGCAACGTTACACGAAGGGTTACGCACCGCGTGTCCGAACGAGTACGAACTTACACCGGCGACACCGGAGCCACCCGCAGCGGTCGAGACGCCGACTCCCGACGGTGGAGACATCCCGCTGGCAGCCGTCGAGTGGGTCGGTGACGCCGAGCGACGCGATGACTGGCAGACGCAGTTGACACCGTTTGCCGTGTTTCAAGCCACCGACGACACCCGGCTGCCGCTGGCGGTGATCGCCGAGGCACTGACAGACACCACCGCGGCGGTCACCTATCAAGTGGTGTGTCGCCGGTATCGCGACTGGCGCGGTGACGCCCGTGCTCGACAACAGCAGCTCGAGGCAGGTCGCGACACGCCCGCCAGTCGCGTTGTGGATGATCTGGTTGGCGATGTGCTGGCCGACACTGCTCCGAAAAAACGGCCCACCCAAGACCGCCAGCCTGATCCGGCGACGGCTGGCCGGCAAGAGGCGATCGCCGCGGCCGACCCTCAATACGCATTTCTCGTGAGCGCCCGCTGTGTGATTCGCGGGCCACAGGCAGAGCCGCTCGCACGCCGGCTTGCGACCATACTCGAGGGGGTGAGCAACGCATATTACACGATCGACGGCACGGTCACGACCGGCACCGACGCCGAGCCGGTCGTCGAGGCGGTTCGTGAGCGGACAGTCCACGAGCCCACCTACAACACTGCGCGCACGAAGCTGCCGTGGACGGCAAACCGGAGCCGCGGACTCATTATGGACGCGGCGACGCTCCCCGCGCTCTGTCTGGTTGATGGCACTGCACTCACTGCAAGCGGCGCACGTGCCGTCGATCCGACCGCCGCCGATCGGACGGCGCTTCCACCTCCGCCTGCCAGCCAACTCACGCGCTACCGTGACTCCGGTCTTGTCATCGGCCAGCCACTCGATCAGGACGGAACGCCCACCGCCGATCCGATCGCGGTGCCGCCGGCGCTCCAGCCGCTTCACGTTGCGTGGTTCGGGAAGACGGGCTCGGGGAAATCAACGAGTTTGCTGACGGGGATGCTCGCAAATGCCGACGCCACAGCCGGTGCCGACATTCTCATCACGCCGAAAGGCGATGCGATGGCCGACGCGTATCTGCGGGCTCATTACGCGCGCTACGGCACACTTGCGAACGTCTACTACTTTGATTGTGCAGAGACGCTCCCCGCACTCTCATTTTTCGACATTCGCGACCAGCTGGCGGCCGGCATCGATCGCACGACCGCCGTCGAAGATCTCACCGACCACTACATCGAGATCCTCGAGGGTGTGATGGGCCGTGATCGCTTCCGGCAGGCCGTCCGCTCTCCCGATATCATTCGTCAGTTGGTGAAAGCACTCTTTGATCCCGTCCACGGGAGTGATGCGTTCCCTCATCGCGATCTCCAACGCACAACAGCCCGGTTTCACGAAACCGGTGAGCCGCCGCCAGTGGTCAATGACGAGCTCCAATCGATGCTGTACAACGTCGCCGCCAACAGCCAGCAGTCGTTTGATGAGTTGCTCCAAGGGGTGCACAACCGCATTGAGAAAATCCCGCTCGATGAACGGCTGGGCCAGCTGTTTAACCACGTCCCCGAACCTGGCGATTCGCAGTTCGATTTGCGATCGGTGATCGATGAAGACGCCGTCGTCATTCTCGACACCGGCGGGTTGCGCACCGCAAGCCAGCGCGTGCTCACACAGACCGTCCTCTCACAGCTGTGGACCGCGCTCCAGCGGCGTTCACACACGACTGAGTCGGCCGACCGGGCACTGGTGAATCTGTATCTTGAGGAGGCCGCTCAGCTCGTCTCCTCCGGTATCGTCGATGACTTACTCGCACAGTCGCGGTCGTTCGGCTGTAGTGTCACGCTTGCCACGCAGTTTCCGGGCCAGCTGCGTGTGCGTGATGAGGCAGCGTACATCGAGCTGCTCAACAACGTCTCGACGATCGTGACCGGCAGCGTCGCTGTCGACACCGCACTCACCACGCGACTCGCGACTGCCGATCTGGAGCCCGCAGCCATCGGCAACCGCCTGCGGTCGCTACAGCGTGGCCAGTGGCTAGTGCGGCTGCCCGCTCCGTTCGGACTGGAGCCACCACGGCCGTTTCTGGTCGCGAGCGCGCCCCGTCCAGCCGGCCATCCGGATCGAGAGTCGTTTCGACCAGCACGCGAAACCGCGTTTGCCGCCCAGCGAGACGCACTTTTCGACCGGACACGGCTTGAGTACGGAATCGACGTGACGGCGACGCGAGCGACGACCGGGTCACCAGAGACTGAGACGGCTGCTGGCGACGAGGCCGCACCTGCCGACTCGGAGACGACCGTCTCTCGGATCGATTCGGCGCTGCCGTACACTGAACGACTGCCAGAGCCCGTTATCTACGATGATGAGCGCCACGCGCTCGTCTGTGTGGCGTGTGAGACTCCGTATGACCCCACCCCGGCTGGGCTTCGGGCGGCGATGGGCTGTTGTCACGACCCGACGACGGTCGATCGGGCCGACTGCCCCATCTGTGATCTGCCGCTCAAGCTCACCTACACAGAGCGCCACGAGAGCGCCATTAGTGATGCGGGACTCCGGTTTCTGCAAGCGGTGTATTCAGCCCACCAACAACAGTACGACCCCACAATCGAATACGATATCACCCGCGACAGCATGCGGCGGCTCGAAGAGTACGTTGGCATCGACGCGGCCGAGGTCGACGAACTGCGCGAGGCTGGGCTGGTGGCTCGTGACTGTCGGTATCCGCATACGCTGTATACGGTCACACCGGACGGACGTGATGCCATCGGCGTGCGCCACCGCGAAGGCGTCGCTCACGGCGCTGGCGCAGGCGATCTCAGCGAGTCCAGCTTTCACGTGGCCATGGTCGAGGTGGGGAGTCAACTGCTCGAAGCGGAGTACGTCGACGATCCGAGCTCTCCGGCCACAACGGTCGAGCGCTACTACGAGGTGCGCGAGGGGCGGCTTGATGCTGCGGCCGTCGACGAGACCGGTGCCGTCGTCGCCGCGCTCGAAGCCGAGCGCATCAACAACGATGCGAGTCGCGCCATCCCGGAAGATTACGACAAACTGGCGGCCGAAGAGCCGAACGCGGCCATCTGGATCGTCAAAAACCGCGAAGCTGCCCACGCCGTGATCGAGGCGCTCAACACGCCGCCAGACGGACAGCCCCGCGTCGAAAAGAGCTACGGGAAACAAACCCGCCCAGCGGTGTTCACGATCGACCAGCCGGGACTCACCGACGTGTTCACGTTTCAGTCGGTTCGTGATACGCACCTCGACGCGTCAGAGTAAGTTGAGAAGTATTGCGGTGAGTCGCCTCGATCTGCTCGGTCTGTCGATCACGATCGTCGATAAGTACAGGGACGTGTCCCGCGGAGATCCAAGAGTACGCGTTACAGCGGCCACCAACTGGCCGTCTCATCCTCGTTCGTGGCGCGTTCGAGTGCCTGTCGTCGGTTTCGTTCGGTCGCTAAATCCGCTCGAAGCTGTTCGTTTTCTTCGATGAGCGCTTCAATCCGGCCCGTCAACTCTTCGAGTCGTTCGAGGCGTGCCTGGGCACGCTGTGGGTGGGATGCCGGCAGGGAGTTCGGTGCCGTCGCTGTTGGAGAGTGAGGCCCTGCTGTAGAGTCGTCGGATGATGACGCCTCCGCTGGACTGGGTGATGTCGATTCAGCTGATGGCGTTGACGTGTGCTGTGTGGCGTCGGACGCAGTTGTTGTCGGGGAAGTCGACGAGTCGTCGAGAGCGGTGTCAGTGTCACCGGCCGACGGTGATGCATCGGCTGTCTCCGGTGGGGTGTACACGTCGTCTGTGCGGGCGATCGCCCGCTCAAGCGTCTTCTCGCCGTAGGTACTGCCGTCAGCGTAGTGGACCTCATCCCACTTGTCACGGGCCAGCCCTGACTGCCGAAACAGTCGGTCCATCCGGCTGCGATCACGGCCCGTCCAGAAAGCAAGCAGCCGACACAGCGCCATGTCTGCCTCTGAGTGACTCTCGTAGCCGCTGGTGTCGCCACCCCACAGGCGGCTGAACTTCGCGCCGTTGGCAGCGTCGTGTGCGCGTGTGAGTAGCTCGTCGTCTGAAAGCGCACCGGCGCCGGCGGTGGCTGTCTCAGGTGCGGTGGTGTCGTCGCTCGGGGATCGATCCGTGGTGGTACTGGGCGGCTCGCTGGACGATTCGGGAGCCACTTTCTCAGCGTGAATCGACGCCACCGCTGCTGTCCGCTCAGCCACCGTTGCGGGTGTTTCTGCAAGTTGTGTGCCGGTCACGGTGAAAAATCGCGATCGGTCATACAGCTCAAGATTGCCAGCGCGGTTGCGTCCCTCAGGGAGCGACCCCGTAATGAGGATGTGATAGCCGGTTTCAGAGGGGCTCACTTCCGTGTACGAGTCGAGCTGGGTGATGATCTGGCTGGCCCACGTCGTTGGATCTCCTGTCTCGCGATTGCGACAGTCATCCAGATCGATCCCGATGAGCGGGTCATCTGCCGTAAACACAAACCCCAACCCATCGACAGGGGTTGATGTCACCGCCTTGCGGGCCGTCTGGAAGTCTCGCCACGTATCCGGATCCGTCGTCGACGCAAACTGCGTTGTGCCGGGAATAATCGGGACTTTGGTGTGCTTGTCCTCTCGCTGTTGGCTTCGCCAGCACACCCACTGGTCACGATCGACGAGCGCGTCCGGGAGGGCGTCGGCGGTCGGGGGAAGTCCCATAGTGTACGAGTGACATGATCACACGGATCAGGCAAATAAATATCGCCAGAGACGCATTCACCGAGCATCTCGACGACGGCGTCGACCACGTATTGTTGCGGGACGTCTATCGGGTCGTACTCGTGCATAGATCTTCGAGTTACGCTGTACGATCGCATCTCGATCCGTCTCCCTGCTGTCTTTGGGTGGCCTCCCGTCCGCAATAACACTGCAGACAACGGGTGACACTGTTGGGGTCACCACCTCGGAGAGACGCGATCGACACACACTGGGTAGGATGGCCGATCGAAATCGTCTGACACGATCCGGAAATCGCCCGACGGCGTCGAGAGTCGATCGACGCTACTGTCGACAGCGCATCCGTGTCGTCGTCGACGACGGCGGTAACCTCTCTGATGGCCGACATCGAGATTCACCGGTATCACTCCCACTATTTCCGGGGTGATCGACAGAATTACGATCAACATCTCACAGCCGTGATGTATCTCGTGGCCCCGCGTTGTGCCCGACTGGATCGTCGTCGACGACACGCACAACGGACAGCACGGCGTACGATCGGGTGAGACGCAGATCGCTGCCGCCCTGTCGAGTCGCCTGTGGGCGCGACGTCGATCGGTGGGGGGTATCACCCCCGCTGTTACACATCTTCAAGAGTGATGTATTGCGGTCGGGGTGTCGGCTGAAACACCGGTGACGCGTGTCACTTGTTCGGTGCTCGGTGAGTGGGTGCGGTGTGGAACGCTGCCCGTTCGCTCTCGATGGTGTCGCCGGCGCCCGGAAGCGACGCCAGTTCTTGGGTGGCTGGGTCGAAGTCGATGACCCGTTTCTCGTTGGGCATCGCTGTGACCTGGATGCCGCGCCACTCGCCGTCGACGCCGATGAGCGCCTCAGCGAAGCCGGCATCCTCGTTGCCGGGCACCGCATCCTGGACGAACCGCATCTGTGCGTAGTTCAACCCGAATTCGGCGGCCCACGCCTCGTCCATCCCGTCGAGGCGATGGAACTGCTTGACGGCACACTGATCGAGGATGGCCTCGCTTTCGGCGTGCTCGAAGAACTCATCGACGGTTTGGGTGACCAGCCGGATAGACAGATCGTGATGCCGATGGTGACGGAACACGGTTTCAAGAAACGCCAGACTCGCAGCATCCTGCATGATGTAGCGTGCCTCATCGATGTAGAACACGACCTCTGTGTCCGATATCTTCGCTCGCTCGTACACCAGCGAGATGAGCAGCTGCATCGTCAGCGCCGTGCTGCTGTCGACGCTACCCTCCTGTTGGGCGAGATCGAGGTAGATGACCTTCTCGTCGTGGATGTCGAAGTCCGACGCTTGACCGAGATTGGCGTGGCGACCGCCCCCTTCGAAGGGGCGAAGCTGATCGAGTAGCCACGTTGCATCCTCTGTGATCTTCTCTGCCTCCTCGTCAGATCGGACGATGAACGCCTCAGGGTCGTCGATCATGTCCTCGAAGACATCCAGCATGTCGCGGATAGTCGGACTCGGATTGCTGTGCGTCGAGATGTCGTCGGTGATGCCCTGTCGCTTGTAGGCGCGTTTGAGGGCGAGTTCGAGCGTGGTGCGGCGGTCTCCCAGTGAGATACCACGGAGAGCGAAGAAATTGGTGAGGAAGCTCATCGCATCATCGAGCTTCTCGTTGAACGGGCTCGCGTCCTCACCCATCGCTCGCTGGACGTGTTCGGGCGTCTCCCGAATCTCCAGAGGGTTCAGACCGAGTGTCCCGCCGACCGTGATTCGCTTGGCGTCGAGCGCCTCTGAGACGCCGGCCCAGTTGTTCAGCGGTTCGAGGATGATGCCGATACGGTCCTTGCTCTGCTCGATCGAGCGGATGAAGTTTTGCTTCGAGCTGAACGACTTCCCTGAGCCCGTGTCCCCGACCGTGAACATCGCATAGCCGTTCTCCCGGGCGAACGGATCGATGACGACCGGACTCTGGGTATCTTTGTGAATTCCGAATTCGACGCCACCCTCTTCGAGAATCGTCGCGTTGTGTGGTGAGGAAAGCATCGCGCCGACGGCGCCGCCGAGTGCAATCGACGTGCGGCCGAACTCGTTGTCGCCGATTGGTGCGGCGGACTGGAGGGCGAGGTCCTGCCGGCAGATGGCGGTCTTCGGCGTGAGGTTCGCCGGGTCGTCCCGAAGCGCACTCTTGACAGTCTGGACGGCATCTCTGAGGTCGTCTTTCTCGTCGGCCCGCACGGTGATGAACATCCCCTGGTCGAAGACGTTGGCGCCGTTCTCGACGGCCTTGTACGTCGCTGCGGCCTCGTTGGCTCGCTCTTGGAGATAGGCACTCCGGATACTCTGTTCGAGGTCAGCATCGACCTGAAGGTCGTCGGCGATGTCCTGCAGTTCGTTCCGAGCTCGCTCCTGGTTCTTCGGCGTGATGTGGGCAGTGAGGTCGAACTGGACGTCGGTCAGCTCGAAAAGGTCGCTCAGATACCCGTCGTTCGGGTAGTCCGGGTACTCAGTGATGTACAGCGTCGTCGTCCACTGCTCGCCGACGCGTGCGGCTCGTGTGTCCCATTCGATGGCGGCCGGTGCGGTGATCGTCTTGTGTGATTCGGCGATGTCGTCGAGCAGTTGCCGTTCGGCCTTGCCGTCTTTGAGTGTCTCCTCGTCGAGGAGATCTGAGAATGCGACTTCCTCGTCGTCATCTTCGGAGTACCAGTCCCAGAGCCGTGTCCCACCGACGCCGAGAACAACCGCGATGCCGACGTAGAGGGCGGCGCCTTCAGCTGCGATCGGATTCGACAGCCACTCCACTAACTGGCCGACAGCCTCGCTACCCGACTGGAGGATTTGGTTATCCATTGTGCGCATCCTCCCGGCGCGAGTGACCCATAATTGCGTGGTCGCGCACGATACGCTCTGCGTCGTCATAGTCGTGCTCGCAGCCGTTCCAGAAGTCCATATTGAGGACGAACAGCTCGACCGTGCTGAGCCGGCGGGCAGACCACCCCGAGGCCTGTTGGATGAACTCGGTGCGCACGTCGGTGACACGACTGTCGAGTTTCTCGAACAGTTGGGCGCGGCGCTCAACGGCGGTGAGATTCTCGCGACGGGTGACAAACGGGGTGAACAGGAAGCCGATCACGGGGAACTGGGTAAGCTTCTCGGCGGGCGTCTCCTCATCGCGGAAGCGGTCATACACCTCCAGCGGGGTGACCTGGACGCCGATGTAGTAGCGAATCTGCTGGGTCCCCCGCTCGCGCATCTCTTTGGGGCGCGTCTCTCGGTACTCCTCAAGGAGTTCTTTGAAAACCGGGTTCGCTGTGACGTCTTCGTCGTGGAGCCGGTCCTCGATAGTTTCGGTGATCTGTTCGACCGGGAACGAACGAGTTGTCGCGTGGAGTTTGAGCTTTGCGTCCAGTTCCGTGTTGGCAAACGCTTCGCCGGCGTCTTGGAGCTGGGCCCAGTCATCGGACATCGCGAAGTCCATGTTGTCCGGGTCGATCTCGATGAACGCCTCCATCCCCCCGTCGGCACGTTGGATCGCCCCAGCACCTGGCCACGCCCGTTCGATATTCGTGAGGTCTTGGGTCCGCTCGTCAGGTGTAAACGGCGTGTAGTTTGCGAGGCCGCCTGCATTCCGGTCTGTTTCGGTGGGACTCTCGTCAGCGTGCTCGGGGGCACTAAACGTGATCTGTGGTCGCATAGCGTATCGCGAGACGTCTTTCGTCCACGTCCACGCGTTCACGTGGGTTGGCGAGACGTAGACGATTGCGACGCCGAGCCCGAGCCCGCCGGCAACAAACGGAAGCGCAAGCGACTCGACGCCGGCGATTCCGGCGACGAAGAGCCCGACGATCGGAAAGGCGATGAGGACGCCCACGTCGCCCTCCTCGATGTTAAGGTACGGAATGTGGCTCTCCTCACCGAACTGATTCATGATGCGCCGTGCAGCTGCGTCTGGGTCTAGTGACATTGTTACTGGATCCCTCGATCAAACTCCATTCCGCGGGCCGTGGTCTGTGACGCTCCCGTGGTGTCTATTGGGTCGTTTTCGGTGCGTCGATACGACGGTGTGTCGCCGTCGTCGCGGTGGCCACCGCGCGCGGCCGCTTTCTGTGCAAGCGCGTGTCCTGCGGCGGCTTTCGGCCCCCATCGGGCGGCCGTCGTCGCGACGCCGACGCCGCCGACGTACGCACCGGCAGCCACGCCGCCGACAAGCGTCGCCCCCTTTGTCGCGCCACCGAGGACTTTTGCCGTCAGTGGGGTCGCGAATTTGAACGTCTTCCACGAGATGTAGAGCGCGATGACCGGAAGTGAGACTGCGACCAGATACCGCAAAAAGGGGGTACTCGGGGAGATTGCGTTCTGAGAATACAGAAGGTCGTATCCCTTGAACACTACCGCTGCCGGGAGAGGCAGGATGGCTAATGGAACAAATCGCTTACTGAACCCCATTGCGATATCGGAGAGGACGGGGATGTTTCCATATGCGAGAGCGAACCCAATCGGCATCCCATATACGAAGACGTACAGCAGGACCTCACGAATGTAGTAGAGTGCCTCCAACGCCCACATTGAGAGTCCTCCAATGAGAGCAAAGACGAGCGAAAGCCCGGGGTTGCTGAGCGAGACCTCTAAGAAGTTGAGCATCGCATCACTCAGAGAGTCCAAACTCGGCATCAGGGCGATGGTGAATCCGTCTACGATGTAGAGACCAAGGATACTCACCCAGTACCAGGTGATGATCAGGAATGCACCGACCCAGGCGGTTTTCTTGGTGCGTCTGGCCTCGTATGCGCTTCCGATATTGAAGATTCGGACTGTGTGACGGCCTTGGACGCACATCACGAGGAGAAGTAGTGAGATCAACATGATCTCACCACCGACCAGTGTATCCTGAATCACAGGCCAAGGAGCGTTATTGGGATTGCCAAAGACAAATGCACCATCGGTCTTTGGTGTAGGTGTCCCGAATATCTCCTCGGAGAGGATTTCGTAGCCTGATCGCAGCCCGTCCATGAAGAGGCTGATTACCCAATCGACGACCTCTTTGAACCCCTCCAGAACGATGTCGATTAGATTTACCATGATTAGTCCTCGTTGATGGAAATTTCGCAGGTATTGGATTCTTGAGACGCTGAATACTGGATACCGTACGTTTTGATGGTTCGATCTCTTCCAACTCGGGTTTCGAGAATGAGGTCGTACTCACCAGTCTTCGACTCCTCCGAACAGGACGTTCCCGCTCCCGGAACGAATGCGAAGGGTGAACGTGAACTGTATATCGTAACTCGTTCTCCGGGGAAGATTGTGACCTGTTTAACTTCCGAATCTGATCCAGGGTCATAGATCCCGCTTACATCTTCGTCATCCGCATAATTCGTCCCCTCTTCGTCGGACGGGTAGGGGACATCACCGATGAAGAGCAGTTTTGTAACCGCATCAGGACCTGTCCCTTGATTTTTGAGTGTTACGAACGCTTCCTCCTCGCTCTCGTCTTCCGAGCCATCCCACATCTTCTCTGGCTGGTTTCTGCCAGTTCCCATCTCCACGATCTGGTGATCTGGCTGAACAGACGCCGAGATCTCCCCCACTTCTTCCTCGCCTCTAAGAGCGAACACCTCGTACTCGCCTGGCTCGTAGGCTGTTCCAAGGTCGAAGGACACCTGCTGTGAGCCTGCAGCCACTTCCCGCTGACCGAACAGCTCCCCATTCGGTTGTATCAGGTTGATCTGGTCGAGCTCTGAATCTGATGCGAATTCGACCACGAGTGTTGTCCCATCAACGGTCACCTGCTGGAACACACTCGACCCGCTTGACGGACTTTCGCTACCATCTGTGGTCGGGCTTACGTTACCATCCAGACACCCAGCCACGCTCACGAGTGCGGTGCCGGCGACTGTTTGGAGGGCGGTCCGTCTGTCGAGGTGTGGTTTCTGTTGTGTCATGGGTACTTTCGAAGGCTATCTTTGGGGCTAAGCATCCGCAGGAGTCGCTTGCCGGCGTAGAACATCACGAAGAACGGGAGCAGTTGCCAGCCAACTTCGAACACGAGTGCGAACCAGCCATCGATCGTCCCGAGGGGGTGCCACCGAATCGTCGCCGAATCGCTCACGTACGCCGGATTATGTCCCAGCCACGAGCCCGGATGGTAGCGGGCGGTGTAGATGCCCGGTTCATCAACTGTCACAGTCGCCACGCCGGAGGCGTTGGTCTCGACGCGCTGATCGGCGACAGTGATGTACCCATCTCGGGCGGGCCGGCCAATCGGCTGTTGGCGACTCTCACCAAGCATGATCGGATTGCCGCTGTCTGCTTCTCGCAGCTCGATCCGAAGTGTCGCCTGTGACTGGTTCTGTTCGCGGACGTCGACAGTGAGAGCACTCTGGCGGAGCTGTCGCTCGGCGCCACCCTCTGGTTCGATGATGGAGGCGTTCACGCCACGAACGATTCCGGTAACGTTGAACGCGTCACGATCGATCTGTTCCGCTCGGACGGCGACGCCGTACGTCGGCGTGTACGATTCGTTGACAATGTCGATCGAGATGTGCTCGCCGATGGTGTCGATCGGTGACGGCCGGTGGGCTCCCCAGGTCTCGATGATCTCTGGTCCGTCCCGGACCGGCTCGACACGCGGCCCGATACGTGAGGGGTACGCGTGGACAGACACCGGGATCGCATCGGATTCGACAGTGGCGCGCTCCTCTTGGGTAGATCGGACGAGCGTGTCCCAGTTGGTGTTGCGTGCAGTGTAGAACCGCCAGACACCGCGCACTCGAGTATCACCGTTCGCGGTGAGGGTGTACCCGTGCCACGGTCGAGCTTGGAAGATCGCCACGCCGGCGTCGCCGTTAGGGTACTCGGCTTCGTAGACGGCCGTCGAGAGGTCGTAGACCTCGACGTCGATCGAATCTGAAACCGTACGTGATTCTGTCCGGTAGGTGACGTTGGTGTTTGGCTGAGCACTTCTGCCGCTCCGGGCAGCTTTTTGCAGCCGGACAGTGATCTCCGCTTCGAGTGTGAGCGTCGTCCTCCCGCCATCTTCGAGCTGGTAGTCGAGCGCTGGCGTTTGGGAGCCATCCTGTTCGGTGATGGTCTCGCCGTCCATCTTCATTCGGACCTCGTCGATCTCGTGATCAGTGAGCGACCACTCTGTCGTCGTGTTCTGCGAAGAATTCCCGTCCGAGACCCGAACTCGATAATCGACAAGCCCTCGCAGCGTCCCGTTCGGCGCAATGTACAACGGCGTCTCGCCGGATTCGAGATGCCCGCGTGTCGAGGGCTGGACCGCAAAGATCGTGGCGTGGGCATCCTCGATGAAGACGCCGTCCTCGAGGTCTGCGTGCGGCGGATGGACGGCTGTCTCTGCCTCGCCGGCGTCGAGATCCTCGAAGTCGTTGCGCGTCCACGTCGCCGCCGTGTCTGGTGGGCGTTTGAACGTCACGTCCGTCCCGTTCGCAACCTGATGGACCGCAGAGCGGTTCTCACCGTGTCGCTGGTAGTACTCCTCTTGGCTGATGTAGCTGTCTGCATCACGCGACCACAGCGTGGCCGACTCATTTTCTGTGAGGCCGTTGTCTTCCGTGCCTGGTCGTGGCGGGTCTGCGGTGACGAGCCCGGTGACGAGGCTCACCATGAGCAACCCGGCCATGAACACGGAGCGCGCGTGGAGGGACATGGAGCGTCTGATAGACTCGTGTGGTGGTCACCAGGGGACGAGATCGACGCAGTCTGCCAGCGGGAGCCCCATCATCGATCCGGCGACTGTGTACAGTGGCCCAAGGACGACAAGGACGACCGCAGACTTCATCGCAGAGCGTTTGTGCTGTTTGAGTCCCCGTTTTTGTTCTTGCTGCAGTGTGAACATCTCGATGAGTGAGTCGGCCTGCCAGACGATCGCGAGCCCGACAATTCCGAGGGCGGTTGTCAACTGGAAGAACCCCTCAATCATGCTTGGGAGGTTATCGGCGCTACAGACTGCGTTGTCTTGCGCGGCGACGGGCTCAACAGCGAACAGGCTTAGGAGGACAACGATGACTGCGGCCTGTCGCGGGATGGTGCCGGTCAGGGGTGACTCGTGATCGGTACGGCAGTCAGTGTCAACGGGAGGGGTATCGTGGGACATTGCGGATCAGTTAGTGGTGTTGCGGGCGGTCCGTGGGTGTTGACAGTGGCCGCCGACACCCGATCGGAACTCCCAGTGGATCGTCGTCTCAGGGGTTGCAACCACGCGTCGTCTGTCTGCGTGCGAGGCCGCTCACGCCGTGGATGGTGGGTGATGGGGTTGTCACTGTGTCTCGACAGTCCTGTATCCTGACCCCGACGGAGCGGGAAGTGGCGGCAACGTTTTCGAGCCACTGGCAGTGGTTTTTGCTGACGTTGGTGCGGGTTGTGCTCGTAGTCGTCCATACTGGGTGATCTTTCTTGGCTATTGTTGATGATACACACTCGCTAACAAGGAACATTGTTATATATTTTCCGGTGGTGTTGGTCGTATTTACACACCTCATCGTAAAAATAGCGTGAGTAGTGTGTGACGAATTCGTGAGATGGATGCGTGTGAGAAGTAGTTACCCAACAATCTCGGCACTGAGTCCTCGTTGTGTTGGGTAATACTCTCTGACTCTACGCTGCTCAGCGGTTAGATTCAGACACGAACGGCGACGGACAGTACCACATCCATGCGGTGGGTTGGGATCAGGTGATGATTGGATACGACGTGACGGTGGTGACGACGCTGATCCATTCATCTCCCCCGTGGGTCTTATCAGCAATTTCAGAGTTGTGTAGAGCAGCTCGGGCCCAGTGAGACACACTCCATACCGAATGTACTTTTGCCGGACATGCCGCCCCGAATCAGGATGACAGCCCAACGGAGACACCCCTCGTACCGAGTGAATCCCGGGTGATCGAATCCGGCGATGGGTCACCAGTTACTGCTCTCGATATGGCTCGCACACCAACTCGACGCCTTCTTCGAAGTCGATCTCGGGCTCCCAGCCGGTGGCGGCGCGGAAGGCCGAGGCGTCGGCCATGGTGTCGTGGACGTAGCCGTCGAAGGGGCACTCGATGTACGCCGGAT
>Ga0306890_100280_pt1 | contig 18113 bp, 24 predicted proteins | sample AntDeeMetagen192_FD_190449 | JGI IMG/M metagenome (GOLD analysis project Ga0306890, IMG submission 190449) | Saline lake microbial communities from Deep lake, Antarctica - Metagenome #192 (v2) (version 2) | ecosystem: Environmental > Aquatic > Non-marine Saline and Alkaline > Saline | place...
GCCCGCGACCGAAAATGCGTCGCCGCTGGCTGTATTGGACAGGCCTGCGGCCACGTCCTGCTGCAGGTTGACGGCGGCGATGGCAGCCGTCGATGCGTTTTCGGATCGAGTGGCCGATGCGGTAGCACCGGTTAATGCATCGACCGTCTCGTTGCGTAGCGACCGGAATTCAACGATAACCGACGGCGTACGCGTAATGTCGTCGTTGTACTCGTCGTGCAGTACCAGCTCATTGAGTGTTTCTGCTGTGCTGAGCTCGTCGATCAGCACGTCGCGGGCGAGAAAATTCAGGTGCCCGTTGAGATACACGCCGATGTCGTAGCGGCCCGAGTAGAGCGAGACGTCGTAAGCGCCGTTATCGTCGGTCGTGATCTCGGCTGTGGCGCCCATCACAGTGTCGGCGCTGGTGACGCGGGCGCGGAACAGTACGCGAGTGTTTTTCAGCGGGTCGCCGACCGATGGGCGATGCAGCGTGCCGGATAGCTGTAGAGACATATGGGTTCCTCTGGTTTATCTGACGCGGCCGACGCCGGGCATGGCGCGGGTGGGCAGGTTGCCGTTCTGGCCGAACCGCAGGCGGCAGTCGCTCAGGCGTTTGCCGCAGGCGTCTTCGGCGGGCGGCACGCTGTTGCCGGCGCGGTCGAAACAAGCGCTGCCGGCGTACGGGCATGTTGCTGCGGTGTAATCAAACGCGCCGGACTGTGCGTCCCAGCGGCGGTAGATATGCGTGCAGGCGTCGCGCAGAACCTGCCGAGCCGGCACTTTTTTCCCCTGCTGGTCGAGTTCGGTCGCGAGCTGGAATTGCAGTTCAACGCGTGTGTGCTTGAGCTTCTGCTCGAACACGTAGTGATCCACCGGCCACGTCATCTCCGGATCCGGGTCGGCGCCGTCGTCGAGATGTTTGCGGTATGTGCGGATACGGCGAATCGGCAGGCCGATCAGGTCGTCTGATTCGATCACGAGGGATATGAACGACAGCGACAACCCGGACACCGACAGCGTCGGGCGCGGCAGCGGCCCTTTGCCGGTCCACTCGAAACCCTCGGCGGCGATCGGCAGCGGCTGATATTCGTATGCGCTGAACCGCGCCGGGCCGCCGTCAACGGCTTCGGGCGAAAACCGCAGGATGCCGGCGCCGACCGGGCGCGCATCGATCTCGAACAGATTGACGATGGCGTCTTGTTGCAGCATCTGCACGTCGGAATCAATAGTCACGGCGTGAAATCCTCAACAAATGTGGCGGACAGCGATGCAAAGCGCGCGCTCGTCGGGCGCGGGCCGCCGAGTCTGGTGCATTTCCATTGACGCACAATCAGATCCCAGGGCGGCTGCCAGTAGAACGGGGTCAGATTCAGCCGCGGCGCGAGAAAATCGTGCAGCATGTCGTACTCATCCCGGGTCAGCATCGTGGCCTGCACGCTATAGCTGCGGCGCTGGTGATTGATGCCTGCCGGCTGAGACTGCTCGTAGCCGTCGCCGTACTGCGCGTGGTCGATATTCGCGGCGAGCTGGTAGCTCGGCGAGAAATCCAGCGGCACATCGGGCAAAAAATCGAACACCTTGCCTCCTATGCCGATCGCTTGACATTGGAAAACCGACCGCCGGAGCGGAACTCGTTATCGATCACGCCCAGCACCATGTCGCGCGCTTGCGAGCCGACTTGCTGACCCTGCTCGCGCGATTCGGCGTCGCTCATGCCCGGCTTGCCCTCGACCGTGATCGGCATGTGCAGCGTGACGTTGGGCGCGCTGTTCGTGTTATCGCCGGTTTTCTCGCGCTGCAGATACTGTTTCAGATCCACGTTGGTACGCCGGTCGATCACGCGCTCGCCGCGCTCGAGGTTCCAGGTGCCTGTGTTCGGCACGCTGTCGATACCGTCGTGGGCCTGGCCGGAAAGGGAAACGCTCTGGATATTGCCGACGATGCTCGCTGTGGATGCGGCAACGGTCGCCATAGCGCCCAGGTTGGCAGGGAACGGAAGGTTCGCTGCCTTGGCGATGGCGCCCTGAATCTGCACGATGCTGTCGGCGATCGCGAACCCCTTGGATGCCGCGAACATCACCTTATAGATGCCCGACTGCTCGCCAGCGAACTGGCCGGTTAGGCTGGTCAGCTCGCCGAACAGGTTGGCGTAGCCTTGGCGTTGCGCGCTCTGCTCTTGTTCCTGGTATTGAGTCATACGCTGCTGGTGCGCCTTGTCCAGCGCTTCGATCGCGGCATCGGCCGTGGCTTTGTCTTCCTCGTGCGTGCGCGCGTATTCAAGGAACGATTCGCGCCGGCGTTCGTAAGCCTGCTGGTATTCGCCGCGTTCATCGCCCAGGCGCTGCGCCTCACCGAACGCGCCGTTATATTCAGGGTCCAGCCCCTGCATGCCGGGCAGTCCGGCGGTCGCGGACTCGCCTGCGATCTGTGCGGCGCGACGCTGGCCGAATTCCTGCATGCCTTCGGGCAGGTCGCTCACGGACTGGCGCAGCTGGCTGGCTTGCTGCAGTTTCTGCCATTCCGGAAACAGCGATTGCACCGCCGTGCGCTGTGCTTCGAGCGCGTCGATCTCGCGCGCCATGTTCGTCAGATTGCGTTCGCGCGCGGCGTCCAGCCCCTGCAGCCCGCCCTGTTCGATCTGATACCGGATATCGGCGGCCTGGCCGGTCTCTCCACTGAGCGCGATCTGGCGGCGCAGCGTGGCCGCAACGCCGTCGTACTGATCGGTCAACCTGGCGGCTGCTTTCTGTTGCGCGCCGAGCGCGCCCGCTGCGCCGAGGCTTGCGTTGTTCAGCCGGTCGATCTGATCGTTGACAGACGACAGTGAGCGCCGGTATGCGCCCGCGTTATCGGGATCGTCTGCAATAGCTTTCTGCAGCTTGGTGCGGTCTTCGCGCAGCTGCACAAGCTTTCGATGCTGCTTGTCGTATTCGTCGGTCAGGCTCGCGTAGGGGTCGGGTTTCACGTCGATCGGCGCCAGCGAGCCGCCGGCCGTGTCCTGGCCGACCGACGCCATCTCGCCCGCGATCTCGGCGCGGCGCGCTTTGAGCTTGGTCACGTAACGATCGATATCGCTGTCGTCGATAAAGGTGTCGAACTCGCCGGCGAAGCTGAACAAGCCAGCTCGCGACATGGTCGACGATCCGCGCAGCGATTCCAGGCGCTGCAGCTTGGCGCCGATATCATCGAGTTCGTTCGAGTAGCCAGCCAGGTGCGCGGCCGCTGTGCCGATCTGATTGCCGAATGTCACGAACTCGCGCGTACCCTCGGCGAGGAACCCGGCTGTCCTGGCGAACGCCGATGCCAGCGTGGACAGGTTCTGCTGAAAGCCGGAATCGCGGACGATATCGCGCAGATAGCCCATATCATCGATGGCGCTGGTCATGGCCGGCGCGACGGCGATCGCGATATCGTTGCCGAGCCCGCGCATGGCCCCGGAGAAGCGCGCGGTCGCGCGGTTGGCAGCGAGCAGACGATTCACGTCGTCGTCGCTAAGCGCGATGCCGAAGTCTTTCGCTTCCTGGTTGTACTCGCGCAGCAGCTTGGCGTTATCGCGCATGAGCGGCAGCAGGCGCGTCGCGTCGTCGGCGATCGACTCCATGACCGTGACTTGCTGCGCCTTGGGCAGATCCTTGATCGCGCCACTGATCGCGACCAGTTGATCGACCGGCCCGGATTTCAGCAGTTCTTCGGCGGACAAGCCGATGCGGTCGAGCACGTCGGCCATCTCGCCGCCGCCGGTCAGACTGGCGTCGCCGAGCTTGTCGCTCACGTCCTTGATGATATCGCCGGCCTTGTCGGCGCCGATGCCGGCCTGTTCGGCCGCATATTGGAACGCCTGAAATTCGCCGGTCGATACGCCGAGCGCTCTGGCCAGCGAGTCGGTATCGCGCACGGCCGCAGCCTGGCGCGCCGTGAGTGCCACTATGCCGACAACGGCCACGCCGAGCGCGGCCGAATAGCGACGGGCGTTACGCCGGACGTGGCTGAACGCCGACGCCATCTTGGCCGCACTGCGAGTATTGCGCTTTTGCTGGCGATCTAGTGTTTTCAGCTGGCTGTCAGTCGCCTTGATCGCCTTGACGCCGCCCTTGGCGTCGCCGGTGATGATGATCCCAGTCTTAAATTTCTTGGCCATGGTTACGAACTCCGGGCACAAAAAAGCCCGCGTTGTAGCGGGCTCTTTTCGTCAAGTTTGCGGGGTGTCAGTTGACTAACGATAACACGCAGGCGCTGTCAATTAACGATTCAGGGCCTCACGGGCGCCAATCTCGAGGCACTGCACCGCGGCCATGCAGCGCGCCCGATCTGTCACGTCATGCAGGCGCATAACAGCCTCGACGCTGGTGTACTCCAGCCCCTGGTAAACCACGCCGCCCATGCCGGCAATAACGCGCCACTGCGTGCCACAGCCCGCGAACACGTGCCATGCCTGCACGTGCTCGGGCCATATTTCCAAGTCTGTCTCCTGGCGGTCGCTGTCGGTGCCAAACGCCTCGGATGCGCCCTTAAACTGTGAACCCCGGCCACCGCCGGCCCAATGGCGGCCCAGGGCCATCAGTTTTTTTCGGCTTCCTTGTCGCGGCGCGTCTGTAGCCGCATCCAGTGGTCAATCAGCGCTGGCCCAATATCCGGATCGTCGGCCATCTTGTCGATCAGCTGGCCGCTGCATTCGCGGGCCTGGCCGTCGTCGTCGAGCACGCCCTCGACGTCCAGAACTCGATCGCGCAGCAGCTGCGCCGCGCTGATCTCGTCGGCCCCGAAGCGCCGCGCCAGTTCTCGAAACTTGCTGTGCGGCTCCACCTTGTAGGTGACGCGCAGATCACCGACATCGTAGCCGCCGTCTTCGCGCAGCATCTGGATCGGGACGTCGGTGGCGACTTTGGCCACCGGTGCAAAACGAATCGCCATCAGGAAAACTCCAGGGTGAATTCATCGTCACCATCGGCCGGCAGCGCCTTGTGGTTCATGCTGTACTGCACGACGCCGTCCTGATCCGCGATGCTGATCGTCGACAGCTGGGCGGTCGGCTCGGAGAGCGTGACGATATTGCCCGGCGTGGCGCCGTGCACAACCTCGATCGCCCCGGTCGTTGTGCCCTCGTGGGACTCCACCGCCTTGAAATAATCCTGAGTCGCCAGATCGGGGGCGTCGACCTGCACGCTGCCGTTGGCGTCACGCTCGGTAATTGTGAAGCTTTCGCAGCCGATCAGGTTGCGGTGGATCGTGGTGTTGTTCTGGTTGAGCTCGTACGACTGGCCGCAGGCATTGAAGCCGTGCACGCTGATCGTCGTGTTGCGCGAATTGACCGGCAGCTCGCCGGCCTGATCGGGCACCTCGCCGGAATAGCTGCCGACCGCCTCGGGTCGGTTGTAGACCCCCATCATCTCGAACTGGACGGTCGGAAACTCGCCGCTTGACAGATTGTAGGTCGGCGTGCCGATGGCGTTGGTAATCTTGTGCAGCTGATCGTCGCCCATCACAAAGTAGATGGTGACGGTTTCGAAATCCGCGCTGACCGGCGCATACGCCACGCTGTTGAGGTCCGCGGTCTCGGACAGGCCGCAGGCACGCAGCAACGGGCCAAAGCTGGGCGCGGTGCCGGCGGTGCCGGAGCCGGCCAACGGCACGGTGATGGTGAGCATGGTATACGGCCCGACGTTGACCTCGGCATTTCCGCCCAGATGGTCGCGGTATCGCTGCTGGGTCTGCGTGTCCCCTTCGTAGGGGCTCAGGCTGAACTCGTTGACCGCCTCGATGCGGTTGGACAGATCGGGCGTTGCGTCCTCGCCGGCCGTGGTCTCGATCTTGACGAGGGCATATTGCTTACGTGTCAGCATCGGGCGTCTCCTTCTTGGCGCCCTTCTTCGGCGCGGTGGTGTCGGTGGCCGTGTCTTTCTTCACGGCCTCGGCTTCGGGTCGGTAGCCGGTGCGCTCGACGAGCACCGGTTTGCCGTTGCGGATGCGATAGCATCCGCCGGATCGGGTGGCCATGGGTTGCTCCTATGCGTTGGGGTTGTTGTTGCGCAGCCAGGTGTCAACTGACCAGAGCTGGCGGTATTCGACGTACAGGCCGCCGATGGCGCCGTTGAGGCGTTCGCCGCCGCGGGTGGCCATGGGCTCGTGCTGCTCGGTGGGGCACCAGCCGAACAGCGCTTCGCGTATCCGGTGTGCGTCCTCCCGGAACGTTTCGGACGGCACGACCAGGTGCACCGCGTAGACCATCGTCACGCGCTGGCGCGGGCAGGTCGTCTCCGGCTCGCTACCGCCGGCCGGGCCCTCGTGATAAAGGAACACGTAGGCGGCCGGCGTGGTTTCGTACAGGCGCTCCGCCGGCGGCGCATTCCAGGCGTCCTCGATCACAGGGAACGTATCGCCGCACTCGGCGCGCAGGCGCTCGATCAGAGCGGGCTGTATGTCTGGGTTTTGCATGCCTGGCTACCGGTTCAGCAGATAATCAAGCCGATCACTAAACTCTTGCGGCAGCTGGTCTTGTACCAGCCGCTCGGCGCCGCGAATGGTTTCCGGATAGGCGACCATGCCGGGGATCGACGGGCCGTACATCGGCACGACGGCGCTGTCGTTTCGGCCTTGTTCGCGCCGCCGATAGATGCGCCCTTTGGCCAGAAAACCGCCCGGCTGTACGGTCTTGCGCCCCTTGTCCTTGCGGACTCGCGCCGTGGCTGCCCGCCGGTGGGTTTTGAACGGCTTGCCTTTCTTGCTCTTGGCCTTCACCCGGACGCGCTTGTCTTTGCCGCCAAACCGCTCCAGCGGGATCTTGCCGCCGGTGTAGAGCAAGGACCGGCCGGTGTCCTGGTACTTGTTCACGGATAACGAATTCTTGATATCGCCGGCCTTGAGCGCATAGACCTTGCGGATATCCTTGCTGATATGGGTCGCAGCCTTGCGCGAGACGGCGTTGATCGCCCAGCGCTGTGCCTTGTCGACGGACTTGCCGGCTTCGCCGAGCTGCGTACGCAACTGCTCCATGTCCTGGAGTCGGTACTTGATCGGCATCAGCTCACCTCTAGGACGCGTTCAAACCCGTCGTCGTCCAGCACCTGGTGGACCTGCCAGGTCTGGCCGTCGCGCTCGATGGTGTCGCGCCGCTCGGATACCGGCACCTGGGCGACCAATACGGCAATGACAGTCACACGGCGGGCGATCTGGTCGTCGTCGTAGACTTCGTAATTGCGGTCGAGCACCGCCTTGATGCCGCGCACCACACCATTCGGCACGCGCCCGCCCCGATACACGGCCCCGCCCTGGCTGAAGGCGCGAAAGCCGGCGCGGGTGGTAAGGCGTTCGAGATTCATCTTTCCTCCGCGAGAAACCCCGTCCTTTAGGGCGGGGAGGATGTCAAGCGATCAAAACCCGATCAAGAAATAGGTGAAGCGATCCGCAGCGATCAAAGAAAAGCCCGGCGAACCGGGCTTTTGATTCATCGCTCCGAGTCGATTACGCGGCCGGCGCGTCGTCCGGCGCAGGCGTGGCCTTGCGGCCCGGCTTCTTGCCGGCCGGCTTGGCCGGGCTGGGCGCGGCCTTGTCAGCCAGCCCCTGGTCGATCAGGGCGTTTGCGGTCGCGTCATCGACGTCGATCACGTCGTTTGGCGGCAGGTACTTGCCCCGGTGTTTGAGGGTGCAGCGGGTAACGATCTGCATCGCTTACTCCGAGACCACGGTGATCGTCGCGAACGCATCGATCTGGTGCGGCACGACCAGCGGCGCCGACTGCAGCATCATCCACCGCACGCTGGGATCTTCTTCTTCCCAGCTCTTGGGGTAGTACGGCACCGATGCGATGGCCGACAGATCCTTGATCGCACCGTAGTGGCGCGCGGTGCGGGCCTGGCGGCTGCCGGCGAACACCTTGTTCACGGGCACCATCGGCTTTTCCTCGCCGTCGTCGCCGGTATACCACTCGTCGTACGTCCACAGGTCCGCGCCGAACAGGTTGCCGACATAGCTCGCACCCATCGCGCTATAGGCGGCCAGGTCGATCTGGCCGGTATTCACGCGCCGGTTGTCGAGCTGCTCAAGCAGCGCGGGGTTCTTGATCAGCGCGTCATATGCCTGCTCGCCGAGCACGAAGTCGGTGGGCACGATGCCGGACTGCTTGCCGACCACGCGCCGCGCGTTGCGGATATCGGCGCCAATGTCGGCGTCCGCGCCGTCCCACTGGCTGGTGCCCGAGAGCACGATCTTGTTGGCGTCTTCCATCTGGAAGTCGAGCACGTCGCTCACACCTTCGCCTTCGACCGCGATCTGGCCGCCGTCCAGCGCCTGGGCGGCCATCCATTCTTCGCGCCGCACGATCATCTCGCGCAGTTCCTGCATGTCGCGCATGGCACGGGTGGCGGCCCGCTCAGACGGCGACTGGCCGTCTTGATAGATGTGATTGCCCATGGTGCGGCTCATGATCTCCGCAGCCGTGGTGGGCATCTTCATTTTGATGTACGGCGGCTTGTAGCTGCGCGTGGTGTAGCCGAGCGCTTCGACGACTTTGCCCTGACGGGCCGGGTTGACGAACGGCGCGAGCCGGCGCTTGCCCTTGTAGATGTCGATATCGACATACTCGGAGTCGGACGTCTCGACGGTCGGGAAGAACGTGTCCAGCAGGAACGTCTTGGGCGGGTGCAGCTGCTCCAGTGCCTGGAGCATCGTGCGGGTTTCGAACATGGATATGTCCATTGAATACCTCCTTGGGTGATGCGCCAGTTACTTGGAGACGCTGGGTTCGAGAAAGATGCTGTACGCGCGCAGCGCGTCGCGGAAGCCGGCCGCGGTGTCGGAACCGGTCACGCCGACGGCGCGCTCGTTGAACTGGCCGGTGAGATAGGCAATCGCCGGCGTGTCGCCGCCGGTGGCGTCCACGTTCTCGGCCAAAATGGCCACGGCGGCCTCGCTGCCGTCAACCAGCGTGCTGTCGGCCTGAACATAGGCCGTGCCGTTATTGCCAAGAATGGCGCCGCGTGCCAGCGTCTGGCCCGATGCAATGGTGACCGCCCGCGTCACGAGCGGAAAGTCGCCGGACAAGAGATTGTCGCGTTCGTAGGTATGGGTCTGCATTACTTGCTCCCGTTCATGCGGTTGGCGGCAGCCACGAGAGCATTCGATGCCACTCCTTCCTGCTGCCCAGTGGGTTGGTGGTGGTCGATTTCTTCGCCCGACATGCGTGCGCATGCTTCGACCATGAGCGATCCGAGGGCGTCCGCGAACTGCGCCGTATCGTTGCCGTGGGCCGCAATCGCGAACTGATCGGCCAGCGCGCCGGCGGCCTTGTTGTCTTCGGGGAACGTGGCCGCCATATTGACGCGGATGGCATCGACGTCCGCCATGATGGTCTCGGCCTGCTCGGCGGTAACGCCGCGATCGCGCAGCCGTTTGGCGAGCCCGTCACATTCGTGCTCGCTGCAGAGTTCGACCAGAGCGTCGAGGCTAGCGGCGTTGTCGGGTGCGCCGAACTGGTTACGGGCCTCGGCCTCGGTGAACAACGGCTCACCCGCCGCACCGGGTACGGCCGTAAACGCCAGCGTCTGCGCTTCGCCGTGCTCGTCGGTCGTATCGGCGCCGATGCCGGCAACGCTACCGTCGTCGTTGGTGTGCACGGTAAATCCGGCGGCAGCGAGCTGGTCGGCGATGCCGGGCGATTCAGCCGCCGTCTGCTCCGACGACGCTTGAGCTTTGGGCTTGCGCCCGAACAGAGATAGGGCCATTGCGTTCATTCCTTTTCGGATGGGGTTGGAATTGCGCCGCAGCGTCTTATCGAACGCCTCCAGCGCATCGTGGGCCGGCATGATCTCGTCGATCAGGCCTAGCTCCAGGGCTTCGCGGGCGTTGAGCACGCCCGCCTCGGTCTTGCGCACCGCGTCGGCCGACAGTCCGCGGTACTGGGCCACGCTGTCGACGAACATCGAATACACCTCGTCCACGTCGGCCTGCATGCGCGCGTGGACGTTGTCGGGCAACGGCGCCAAGCTGTTGCCTTCGGCTTTGCGGGCCCCGGCGGTTATCAGCGTGATTTCGCGGCCCTGCTGTTCGAGCGCGCCGGCGATGTTTTCATGCATAGCGATCACGCCGACCGATCCGGTCTGCGCGGTGCGCGGGGCAACAATCCGGTCGGTCGCCGCGGCCAGCGCGTACGCCGCCGAGCAGCACAGTTCGTCGACCAGCGACCAGATCGGCGTGTCGATATCGTGGATGAGCTGCGCCAGGTCGAACGTGCCGGACACCGAGCCGCCGGGGCTGTTGAAGTCCAGCAGAATGCCGCGCACCTCCGGATCTGCGTCCGCGGACTGAATCAGCGCCTGCAGTCCGTCGAGGCCGACCATGCCGCTGGATGGGTTCAGATGCCCGAATTTGTGCGTGATAGTGCCGTCCACCTCGATCACGGCAATGCCGTCGACGGTCTTGGCGAGCGTCTTGCCGCTCGCGCTCCAGTTGTCCAGCACCGCCTGCATATCCGCACGTTCCAGAATGGCGCCGTCGTGCATGTGCAGCGATTGCACGTTCAGGCGATCGACCAGCGCCGACACCATGGTCCGGGCGCGCTGCGGCTCGATCATGAGCGATCGACCGAATATCTGTGCTGCGATGTGTTGATAACTCATGTGGTGGCGTCCTGTGTCTGCTCGGCTTCGGTCGGCGCGGCATCCACCCGCTTGCCGCTGTTATCGGTCTGGCGCGGGTCGGTGTCGTGCACCAGGTCGAGATCGTCGGCGCCGGTGTTCTCCATTGCCTGGCGGGCGTCGACGTCGTCGATATCCTCGCCGCGGCTTTCGCTGATCACGTCGCCGCGGGTCTTGAAGCCGGCACGTACTGCTTCGCGGTCGGACTGGACGTCCTGCACCGGGTGGATGTACTGCCAGGCCTGCGGGATATGTTTGGCCCGGGTGTATTGCTCAGGGTTGGCGTCGAATCCGGGCGCGCTCAGCGCGTTGGTCAAGATCGCCTTGGGCAAGAACCAATCGGCCCATATGCGCCGACACATCTGGTGCACGACGATATGCTGCTGCCATTGCTGCACGCGCCGGTAGAACTGGTTGAGCACTACGCGCGCGGTGCGGTCGTTGATCTGGCTGAAGTCGCCGGTCAGCACCTCATACGGAATCTCGAGACCGGCCGCTTCGGCCATGAGCTGCTGGCGCATGAAGTCGCCGTAGGTGCTGCCGGCGTCCGGCGGCGAGGCGAACTTGATGTCCTGGCCTGCCAGCAGCTCCTGGATCACGCCGGGCTCCATGCTCAGGTCTTCGATCGGCGCCGGGTCGTCGTTGCTGGCGTCGAGCTCATCGGCGCTCAGCGAATGCGGCAGCGGCGCGGGGTTGTCCGGCGACTGGTTGGTCACGAACCCGGCGTACAGGTTGGCGATCTGCTGGCGCATGAGCGTGGCGTCGTCGTATTTGTCGACGTCGTACATGCGCAGCAGCACCGGCGCCATCTTGATGATGCCGCGCGTCTGGCCGGCACGCACCGGGTCGAACAGATGGATCACGTCTTCGGCCTTCACCCTCGTCAGCTGCAGGCCGTCCACGCCCATCATCCAGCCATCGCCCGGGTGGCTCTTGTAGAACCAGTACGCCGCGCGCCGGCCGATGCGGTTGTATTCGATGCCGCGGCGAATGGCGTTGCCGTTGCGCGGATTGCTGCCCGAATAGTTCACCGGACACATTTCAGCTTCCATGACCTGAATCTGCAGCGGCACGGATAACCCGTCGCTGTCGCGGCGGTCACGTTTGCGGATGAAACACTCACCGCCCTGCAGCCAGGCGTTGACCGCTTGCGCCTGCAAGCCGTAGATGCCGAGCACGCCCTCCGGGTCGCACTCTTCGCCCCAGGACTCGAACTCCATCTGCGCGGCGCGCTGCCAGCCCTTGTCGTCGGCGGCCGATCGGGGCTTGATGCCGGTGCCGATGATATTGGACACCAACTTGTTGATGCCGCTCTGGGCGTAGCCGTTGTTGCGGTACTGCTGGCGCGAGCGGTTGCGCAGGGTCTGCGCGTTGCCGGTGGCCGAGTCGTTGGGGCCGGTTCCGGAAGCCATCCAGCCGCGCAGCCGCCGGCCTTGGCCGCCCGCTTCGTACGGCGTGGGCACGCTCCCGCCTACACGGGTGAATGCATTGCCGTGTTGGTCGAGGATTGCGGGCATTTAAGTTCCGGGGTTGGGAAAGCTGTATCGCAGGCGGCAGCTGTCAAGGAATCCTTGACAGCTCATCACACGCCTTTGGTGCTGTAGACGCCGAACGTGCGCGCGCGGCGTACTCGAGTCTGGCCGGACAGTTCGCGGTGCGCTTCGCGGATGAGGCGATCAAGCTCGTCGAGCGAACGAAACGTGACATCGCGGTCACGGTAGCGGATACGCGTGGCGCCCGAGGCGCGCGCTTCTTCGAGTTCGTTGAGCCATTTCTGGCGCTGGGCGCGTTGTTCCGGCGTGAGTGCCATAGTTATTCGCCTACCTCGTCGCGGGTAGCGTTGATCTGCCAGCCGCGCGGCGGAGCGCCAACCATCTCGCGATTGATCTGCTGGCGCATGAGTTCGGACTGATACCAGGCGCGGCGGTCGGTCGGCGCCATGCAGTCCGGGTCTTGCGCTGCGGCTGGGTCTGCGCCGTAGCTGGCGTCGTCCGTTGGGCCGGTGGCGTTGATGTCGAAACCCAGCTCGGCGAATTCTCGAATGATGCGCAGGGCGTCGTCGTCGCTGAGCAGTGCCGCGGCGATGTTTATTGTGGCCATCATGCGATCACCTGTTCAAATACTGGCTTTGCCTGCGACGTGGCCGCCGGCGTCGGGCCGGCGACATGAGCAGCGCGTGATTTTTGAGCAGCGGGTTGCTGTCCCAAGATTTCGCCCAGTCGGGCGGGCTGTCCCAATCGATTTTCTCGCTTCCCAGGTGTGTGAGCAGCGCCAGATCGTAGGCCAGCAGGATCATGGCTTCGTTGGCGGCGTGTGACGTACGGCGCTCGTAGCGGCCCTTGTCGTTACGCACCATGGAGACGAGTTCGTCGTACCACCATTGGCCGATGCCCGGATCGCCTTTCTGGCTGCGTCGGGCCGGCGTATGCAGGTAGTTTGGCCCCGGTAGCTCGCGCTCGAGCTGGCCGTAGGTTTCGTCTATCAACTGGTCCTTGTCGACAATCGCGAGCGGGATATCGCCTTTTGCCCCGGCTTTGCCGCGACTCTCTGGCGATGTCCAGCGTATGCGCGCCTGTTGTTTGTGCGTCGCGCCTTTGATCAGCATGACGCGCTTGGCATGGCCGAGCCCGACAATGCGGCGATACCAGTCGTACGCTTGGCGCGTAACGCTGCCGCCGCTGCCGTCGCGCGCAGCTTCGCCGCCGGTATCCACGCCGAACATCATGATCGGCATACGCAGCGAGCGTTCGCCGGCCAGCGCATAGGTGCGGCCGAGCAGATCGCGCGTGAGCACGTCCCAGTCTTCCGGCTGTGTCGCCGGCCGGATCGCGGTCGGCGGGTCGGTGCCGTCTGGCCCGCGATCCTCTTTGATGTTGAACCGGTCGATCACCCAGCGCTCGCGCTCCGGGCCATGGCCGTGCACCTGCACTACGAAGCGCGAACTCTTGCCTCCCTGCACGTCGACGGTGCAGGTGAGAAACCGCACGCCGGCCGGTACGACCTTGAGCTCGCCGACCGTGGCGCGATCGGCGAGCTGGTCGCTCGAGTGTGCCGTGGTCTTGCGCCGTGTAACGTACGGCCGGCCCCAGTCGGTGTTGGTGACGGTCTGCAGCGTTTCCTGCGAGCCGGTCTGTTCGTAGGTCTGTTCGGCCGACAACAGTTTGGACGACAAGCTGCCCCACGGTTGATATGCGGCGGCCGGGCCTTCCATGGCGAATGATGCGGCGCGCGTCTGGCGGGGCGCGCCTTGTACGGTTCCGCTCGGGCTGAACGTGCAGCCCTCCGGCAGCCAGAGCCTATGGCTATTCAGGCGGCGCTTGTCCATCTCTCCCGGGTTGTGCCCGCAATGTGGGCATTCCGGCTGCGCCAGCTCGTGATTCCAATTCTCCAGGCTGGGACGATAGAAGCCGCCGCAGCCATCGCAGGGCCAGTAAAGGCGCCGCCGATCGCCGCGATTGAATAAATCGCAGATCCCGCGCACCGGCGGCATCATGTGGGGCTGATCGTCCGGCGCGCGCCAGTCGACCAGGTCGCCGTCGACGATCACGCCGGGCGAACTTTCGGCCAGGCACATGCCGCGCGACAGGAATGTCTGCGTACGCTTGCTGGCCAGGCTGAACGGGTCGCCCTCGCCGTCGATGTTCGCCGGCAGGCGGTCGTAGTCGGTCAGCGCGACGTAGCGGTAATCCGAACTCGCGAATGTGTTCTTCGACGGCCACTTGATCGACAGCAGCGAGCCGTCGCGAAAAATCTTGTCGTGGACGTTGTCGTCGTGGGCGCGCGGGCTGATCCGCTTCGCCATTTCCGGACTGTGCTGCAGCTGGCGCGCGATCCTAACCTTGCTGTACTCGCGCGCCTTGTCTTCCGTGATCTGCGTGATCAACATATCGCCCGGATCACACGTTCGGCAATACGCCTGCCACGCATCGACGAGAGCTAATGTTTTCCCCGACCTGGACGGACCGATGAACACCACCGCGTCATGGCGGCGCGACGACAGGCAGTCCATCGGCTCAAGCATGTACGGCGTCATCGTGGCCGACCACGGCGTGACGTTGCCGCCGCCGTCCACCACGCGCAGATATTCCTGCGCCGCCTCCGATACTGATATACGTCTCGGCGGCCGGAGCATCTCAGCCACGTCGCGACGGATAGTCGCTGCGCTGGCTGAGCTCATTCCGCGGCCTCGATATACATCGTCTCGCGGATCGAGTCGATGACCGTCTGCACCAGTTCAAGCTGGGCGCCCGTCATGCCGCATTCGCGCTCGAGCACGTCCGGCAAACTGTCCATGCTGTTCGCGACCGCCTTCATCAAGACCGCCTGCTCGCGGGCCATTTCATCATCCGGTATCAGATGGCGCTGGTCGGTCTCGAATTTGAGCCGTTCATTTTCAGACTGATACCAGGCCCGCCGCGATTGCGGATCCATCTCGTCCGGCGAAATTGTCGATCCGCCAACGCCGCGGCCCGAGAACAGCGCCGGGCCGATATCAGCCAGTGCGTACAGCGGCGCGTTGCCTTTGCGCGACACGGGCTGAATCGAAGAATCCCTGAGCCGAGCGCTGACCGTGTTTCGGTGCAGTCCAAATGCACGAGCGATGCTTGTGACGTTCCAGTTGTATGCGTTTCGTATATCAGCTGCATCACCCACCGGAATACCTCAAGCCCTGTGCAGTCAGTGCGCCTCGTTATTCAAAGGCACCAACCGATTGATTCGACTGCTGCTGCTGCCTATGGGGGTCGAAAATTGGTCGAGAATCGCGACTTCGCCGATTCGTAAACAAGAGGCCAAATGCCCAGGGTCCCCTCGGTTTTCGTTCAGGTTCGGTTCAGTTTCAAGCATGCATCAGGCGCCGTGGCCAACATGCAGAACAGGCCACCGGACCCGCCAGCCCTCGCCCGCGGACTCGTGTAGAGCCACACGCAGGCCATAGTGCTGCGGCTTAGGCCATGGACTGGGCGGCACGTACATCGCATTGCGTGTCGCGCAAACCATGTCGAGGCGCTCGCATACCCGGTTGACGCTGTCCCGCATGTACTGTCCGCGCTTACGCAAACGCGTTATCTCACTGTCGTTGCGTGCCACGGTCTGCTGAGTGAGAGCGAACCCCTGAGCGGCAGAATTGAACTCTGATATCTGTGACGTGAGAACGGCGATATCGCCGCGCAGGCCGAGCAGCTTATCGAGACTGCGCTCCAGCGAGCGAACCGTGTCATCCAGCCCCTCGAATTTCTGCTGACTGACCGCGTTCTCGGTCTTTTCTGCGATCGCGTCCCATGCGCTGGTCGCTCTGCCGCCGGCAAACACGAACAGGCCCATGACCGCCCACAGGATAATCGGCCGGCCCCAGTCGTCCATGATCTGTTTCACTGGGCCGCCTTCAACACCGCCCGCATCTCCGCAGCCAGGCCGGCGTTGTAGTTCCCGTTCTTGCGGCATGTGTCGAGCAGCTTCATATCGGTTTCGCGGGACTTCCAGCTCGGCACTGGCAGATCGGAGTCGACGTACGACACCACGTCATCGCAGCTATATATTGGGCGCGACCAGACCGCCGCCTTGCGCAGATCGTCGAGCGCATCACGACGGCCGGCCTCGTACATCCTCAAGGCGCTCCACGGCGGCGCCTTATCGAGGGGCAGGCTGCCGGTTGTTTCCAGCGTTGGCGCCGGGACCAGCGCGCAACCACACAACAGCGCCGCGCTCACCAACAGCGCCAGCGCCAATCGGGCGCCGTGACGGGCCACAGCAAACGCTGCGGCGCACAGCAGGCCAGCGATGATCCGAGTCATTCTCACTGCGTGCCGCTCGCGCCGCGGTCAGCCCAGGCCGCAATAGCCTGCATACGCCGATCACAATCACGCGCCTGAGCAATCAATGCTGGCAGATACGACTCCACCAAATAGCCGACCGACGAACCCGCCCGACCCGGCAGCGGGCACCCGCCGGCGTACAACGCAGCGGGTGGCGGCGCGCGCTCAGTCGTCGACGGCGCCGGTGGCATCCGGATCCCGCATGCGGTCAATAGCATCGAGAGCATCAGCAGGCAGGCGCACATCGCGACACGTCTGGTACTCGCTGTCTGCACGCAACGCCTCCTGAAGCCGCGCCGACAGGCCCGAAGCGCGCTCGCGCTCGATCTGCCGCGCCTGCTCTGTTTCTTGTACCAGCTTATCTGCGGCCGCCTGGTAAGCGCGCATGTTCTGAATAGCGCGCTGCTGGCCGTCGAACGTCGTCTGCCACTGACTATTCAGTGCCTCGGCTCGCGCCTCGTCCTGCCAGGCTCCGCGCAACAGCACGCCGGTCGTGACCAGGGCGGCCAACAGGGCAGCGATCATGTAGAGCGGCACCCCCGGAGCGCGGCAATCATCGCTTACTCGCGCGGCGTGCCGCGGCCAGAGTCCACGTAAAACTTGAACCAGACTGCAGCCGCGCCCCATACCGCCGTCGCAAACGTCGTCTGCGCCACGGTCGGATCCTCCAGGCCAACAAACCAGCTGAACGCGAGATAGCAAACTGTCCCATACAGCGCGATCATCAGGCGCGGGACGATTCGCCACTCATCCACCTGCCGCGCGAGCGTGCGCGATTTCTCTGCGACGCTCATCTTCAATCCATCCCAATCCACAGGCTGACGATTGCCAGCACAACAAATGCCACGCCCACAATGCTATCGCTGATTCGGCTGATCATCAGACGCTCCACCGGGCCGGGCCATTGCTGCGCGTGTCGGCGTGCGTGAACGTGTTGTATCGACCCAGGCCGCCCGTGCCGGCCAGCAGCACCTTGTCGATGAAGTCATGCACCGTGTCCGGTGACACGCCACTCACACGAATATCCGCCGCGCGCGCATAGATATGCTGGCTATGGGTGGCGCCACCGATCCGGCGGTTGTAATCGGCACACCGACAGCCGCTGTTAATCATCACCGCGCTGTCAAAGTGCTCTCTCACCTGCTCGAGCATGGCGAGCGTCGACACATCAACCGTGTTGAACCCGCAGCCGCAACTACAGGCGAACTCGGCGCGATCGAAATGCTTTGATATATCACCCATCGCGTTTACCTCAGAATGAAACACATATCGACGATCGAATAAAAAAGGCCGGCGACCGGGCACGCCCGATCCAAACCGGCCAAGCGCGAGTGGGAAATGAGGAAAACCGCTCGCAGGGTACGCAGGCGGGAAACCTGCGGAGGAGATTAGAGGCCCGCCGGTTTGCGCATCGTTGAGATGCGTGGCGGGCCGGTGGATCCTAATGACGCGTCTAGCGCGCGGTCAGATCCGCAAGCCCGATGAAATTTTCAGAGCGGGAACGTGGTGGCTCGGTGCCAGGCCCCAATGCTTAGGAACCTGGCCCCTCGCCCGCTGAATAGATGCCCTGCCGTGCCAGCTAATTACCAAATATGATGTTGTGTGTCTGGACTGGCGAGGGCTGACTGTTGGCCACAAAACCCGCGGCTATCGGGGCTTGGTGGCAATTCGGATAGCGTATTTATGGATG
>Ga0306890_100288_pt1 | contig 17476 bp, 17 predicted proteins | sample AntDeeMetagen192_FD_190449 | JGI IMG/M metagenome (GOLD analysis project Ga0306890, IMG submission 190449) | Saline lake microbial communities from Deep lake, Antarctica - Metagenome #192 (v2) (version 2) | ecosystem: Environmental > Aquatic > Non-marine Saline and Alkaline > Saline | place...
ACGAGGACGTAACGGCAGTCGGCGACATGACCCTGGATATCGAGGACGGTGAGTTCGTCACCTTCGTCGGTCCCTCCGGGTGCGGAAAGTCGACCACGATGGAGACGATCGCCGGCCTCACGCTGCCCACCGAGGGCACCATCGAGATCGGCGGGCGTGACGTGACGGACCTCCCGCCGAAAGACCGGGGGATCTCCATGGTGTTCCAGAACATCGCGCTGTTCCCGCACATGGACGTGTACGACAACATCTCCTTCGGGCTCCGGCTCCGGAAGTACGACCAGGAAGAGGTGGACCGGCGCGTCGAGGAGGCCGCCGACATCGTCCAGCTCGAGGGGATGATGGACCGGATGCCGAAGGAGATGTCCGGCGGCCAGCGCCAGCGCGTCGCCATCGCCCGCGCCATCGTCCGGAACCCCGACGCGTTCCTGATGGACGAGCCGCTGGCGAACCTCGACGCGGAGTTGCGCGTTCACATGCGCACCCAGCTCCAGCGGCTCCACCGCGAGCTCGACACGACGATCATCTACGTCACCCACGACCAGGCGCAGGCGATGACGATGTCCGACCGCATCGCGGTGATAAACAGCGGCGTGCTCCAACAGGTGGCGCCGCCGCTGGAGTGTTACAACGAGCCGGCGAACCTGTTCGTCGCCGGCTTCATCGGGTCGCCCGCGATGAACTTCATCCAGGGCGAGGTCGTCGACGACGGGTTCGTGTCGACGTACGCGAACGTCGATTTCGACCCGGCGACGCAGAACGTAACGGCCGGGCAAGAGATCACCATCGGGATTCGACCCGAGGACATCTACCTGGCAGAAAACACCGAGAAGGCGGCTTCGCCGACGAAGGCGTTCGACGCCGTCGTCGACGTGATCGAACCGGTGGGAAAGGAGATAAACGCCTACCTGCTGTTCGACCGCGACGTCGAGGCGAGCGCGGAAGGCCGCGGTGAGGGACAGCTCCTCATCAACCTCGCGCCCGACACGGACATCGCGGAGGGCGACGACATCCAGATCGTGATGGACCGCGAGAACGTCCATCTGTTCGACCGGGCGAGCGGCGACGCGGTCACCCACTCGCTGGAGTGAGGCCGCTCCGCGCTTCGGAACCGCGCTCGGTCACTTTTCGACGAAATCCGCTCAGTCGATCGATTCGACCGTGATTCGGTGGGCCTCCACGGCCTCGACCATTGCCCCCCAGCCGCCGACCTCGACGGAGCCGTCGTCGGTCTCGACCACGAGGGCGACCCGGCCGCCGTAGCTCGCGATAGTCTCTGCGGCTGCGTCGTCGTCGCCGGTGACGATGACCTCGGAGAGGGGCCCCTCGACGACGCGGTCGGCGCCGGTGTCGGTGTCGGTCCCCTCGATCCGAACCCGGACGGTCGCCCCGTCGCGGAGGAGGGGTGCCACGTCGCGGACGCAGTACCGGATGTCGATGTAGTCGATCGGCGGCTCGTCGTCGAGGGACGTGTAGATCGGTTCCCACGTGTCCCATTGCGTGGTGAGAAAGTACCAGTGGAACACGTACGTGTGAGTGCGGTCGTCGACGAGGACGCCGTACTCGTTGGTCGAGCCGGCGTGAGGCGCGAAGCAGGTCCGCGTCCGGTCGACGATCACCACGAACGGAGAGGGGAGCCGCCGGTGGCGCGCCTCCGAGCAGACGTCGGCGAGGTCCTCGGGGTCGGGGAGCGAGTCCGTGCTTCCGTCCGGAGTGTGCAGCGAGAGGTTGACCCGGACGCCGTTCTCGGTCGCCGCCCGCAGCGCGGGGCGGAGCCGCTCGAAGTGTTCGACGCCGAGCGAGACGTTCACCTGCGTGTCGGCGTCGCGGATGAACTCGTCGGCGTTCTTGATCACCGTCTCGAAGCGCGTGACGATACTGACAGTGGACTGCTCGACGGACGGCTCGTTCCAGCGGCGCTCGATCTCCTCGGTCGCCTCGGTGAACCGGTTCGCTCGCGTCCGGAGGTCGTCGGTGATCTCGTCGAGGCTGTTGGCGCGGGCGTACAGCGACTCCTGCTCGTAGGTCTCGATGTAGCCGGCGCTCTCCAAGTCGCGCAACACGTCGTAGATCCGGGGATCGGGGACCCCGCTAGCGTCAGCGACCCGGGTGACGGGCGCCGCGCCGAGTTCGAGCACGGTCACGTAGGCGTCCGCCTGATACGGTGAAAGCCCTGCGTCCTCCAGCGTCTCCGTGAGATCTGCACGGTTCACGGTTATCCCCCGCGTTCGATCGCGCGGTGGTAGGTGTGGTCACGGCGACCCATGCGATCGCGGCGAGCCGTGGCATTTCGACCGGTAGCGCCGCTCATCATTCGGTTTCGTCTGGTACGTGCTCTTGCCATGGTTTGAACTACCACGGCCGTAATAAAATATTTTATTTCTGTAGCGGGGGCCGCTCGACGACCCGCTCTCGGTCCGACTGAAAAAGCTTTATTCGGTCGATGACGGAGGAGGCGTATGCACGAGACGCCGGAGAGCGACGGCGGTCGATCGCGCTCGTGGTGGACGAGAGCGCAGGCCGCGTCGATCGAGCGCCGCCGCGGGAACGTCGCGCCGGCAGCGGGCGCCCCCGAGATCGACCCCTTCCCGGATCTCCATATCTGGGACACGTGGCTGCTCCGCGACCGACACGGCGAGATCGCCGACGTGAACGGGTACCGACTGGCGTTCTCGCTGACGGCGCCGGCCGACCTGCTCCCCGGCACGCGCCACGACGTGGCCGAGATTCGGTGTTTCTACTCACCGGACGGCGAAGAGTGGCGCGACGCCGGGCCGGTCTTCGACGGCGGCGCGCTCGGCCAGCGCCAGTGGGCCGGCTCCGCGCTGTACGACGACGGCGACGTCTACCTCTACTACACCGCCGCCGGCGACGAGACGGCCGACGAGATGACGTACACCCAGCGAATCGCGGTCGCGCACGGCGGAACGGTAAGCGCCGGCGACGACGGGATCGAACTCTCCGGTCCGTGGACTCACGAGACGCTACTGAGGCCGGACGGCGAGTGGTACGAGACCGAGGCGCAGTCGCGCGGGATGACCTACACCTTCCGAGACCCGTGGTTCTTCGAGGACCCGGCGACCGGCGAGACGTACCTCCTGTTCGAGGCGAACGCGCCCGCGCCGGAGCGACCGGGCGACGACGGGGCGACCGCCCACCGACGGGAGTTCAACGGCTGCGTCGGCGTCGCCGTCTCGGAGTCGGGCGACCCGCTCTCGTGGGAGCTCCGCCCGCCCCTGCTGGACGCGACCGAGGTCAATCAGGAGCTGGAGCGCCCGCACGTCGTCGTCGCCGACGGGCGCTACTACCTGTTCGTCTGCAGCCACGTCCACACGTTCGCGCCGGGCGTGACCGGGCCGGACGGGCTCTACGGCTTCGTCGCCGACGCGCTCGACGGCGAGTACCGCCCCCTGAACGGCTCCGGGCTCGTCGCCACGAACCCGCCCGAAGCGCCGTTTCAGGCGTACTCGTGGATGGCGTTCGCCCACGACGAGGAGGTGCTCGTCCAGAGCTTCCTCAACTACTACGACTTCGCGGGCGACTCGCTCGACGCGATCGCCGACCTCCCCGAGGCCGAGCAGCGCGAGCGGTTCGGCGGGACGCTCGCCCCGACCCTCCGACTCGCGCTCGACGGCGACAGCACCCGGCTGCGCGGAACGCTCGACGCGTGGCGTATTCCCACCCCGGACGAGCCGCTACCGCCGGCCGACGATTCGGAACTCCCGGGCGGCGACGCGCTCAGCGGTCGGCTCCGAGAAGGCGGGAGCGGCGGCGGGTACGCCGGGGGACCGAGCGGCGCGGTCGACAGCGAAGGCGATAACTCGCTCGGCGACGCCGAAACGGGAGACGACGGCGGCTCTCACGGCGCTATTTAAATATCGAGCCGCCCGAGAACTCGCGAGTCGGACGCCGCTGGCGAGCGAAGTGACCGATCAGTCAGTCGGGGGTTCGGGGGAGCTGAATCCGATCGGCTCCGACGCGTGGACCGAAACGTCCGGATGCCGAGTGGTAGAAGGCTTATACCTGATCGACCGATAAGTTCGGGTATGCAGCGATCGACCTCGCAGAAGCGGCCCTGGCTCGCGGCCCTTCTCGGAGCGCTCGTGACCGGGTTCGGTCACCTCTACCTGCGTCGGTGGCGCCGCGCGGTCGGCTGGCTCGCGGTGCTGTTCGCGGTGAGCTACGTCTTCGTCGAGCCGGCGGCCATCGAAGCGCTCGCGGCCGGGGGGCCGGTCGATCCGCTGAGCATCGCCCCGACCCTGCTCGTGGGCGGCGCCAGCGTCGTCGACGCGTACGTCCTCGCCCGCGCGCAGAACGCGCTCACGCGGACGAGCGGCGCGGCTGAGTCGGCGAAGAATCCGGGAGAGCCGATCGACAGCTGTCCGAACTGCGGCAGGGAGGTCGATCCGGCGCTCGACTTCTGTCACTGGTGTTCGGCCGATCTGCCGGGCGGTGCGGAGGCCAGATCCCGGGGCGGTGAGCCAGAACGGTCGGAACGCTAAGCGTCGCCCTCACGGAGCGTCGCGTCGACGTACTCCGCCGCGGTCGCCCGCGCCCTCTCGTACTCGCCGACGTCGTCGAACACCACCGATCGGGTGCGGGCGCCGTCGACGATCGTCAACAGCGACCGCGTGACGCGGTCGGCGTCGACGTCCGCGAACGCGCCCTCGTCGATGCCGTGGTTGATGACGGCCTTGACCAGGTAACGGACGTACTCGTCGTTCTGGCGGAACCGCTCGGCGAACGCCTCGTTGTAGGGCGCTTGACTCCGCATTTCCAGTAGGGCGACGGACAGGTCCGGGTTCTCCTGCGGCGCGACGAGCAGCTTGTCGAGCAGAACCGTCAGGCGCGCTTCGGGGTCGGTCGTCTCGACCTCGCGGATGGAGGCGACGAACCGGTTCAGGATGTAGTCGAGAAACGCCGCCAGCAGCTCCTCCTTCGTGTCGTAGTGGTAGTGTATCGCGGCGGTCGACTTGCCGTACTCCGCCGCGATCCGCTTGATCGTAAGGTCGGCGTACCCGTACTCGCGGAGCGCGCGGTAGGTCGCCCGCATGATCTCCTCGTCCGCGTCCGAGAAGGTCCGCCCCGATGGTTCGGCCATGTCACGACGGTTCCGGCCACGGGCGAATAACGATTGCGGCCGAGATCGCCGTCCGTCTGCAGTATCTGACCGAGAGATCACCGGTGGAAAACGACTATGACCACCCAAAGACCGTACATGGATATCTACTCCGCCTCCAGAAAGTTTTTGACTAACTAGTTAGTAAGTTCGACAACGACCACGATGGAAGACGGAGCCACAGTGATCTCGAAAGTGACGGTCCGTACCGACAGCGAGCGCGGAGGATCGGGAGTCAGTCTCCCGGTCGACGGGCCGAAAAAGCGCGCGGAGGCGTCCCGCTGATGGGGCTCCTCGACCGCGTCGACGCCCTGTTCAAGGGCCCCGATGAGTTCGACCTCACGTCGGGCGGGATCGCGAAGCCGCTCTTTTTCCTCTCGATGCCGATCGTCGTCACGAACCTCTTTCAGACGGCGTACAACCTCGCGGACACGTTCTGGCTGGGGCAGTACAGCACGGACGCGCTGGCGGCGATCAGCTTCGCGTTCCCGATGGTGTTCCTGCTGATCTCGCTCGGGATGGGGATCTCCGTCGCGGGGAGCGTGCTCGTCGCGCAGTACACCGGCGCGGGCGAGGCCCGGGAGGCGGAGTACGCCGCCTCGCAGACGGTGACGTTCGCGGTGATCGCCTCGGTGGTCCTCGGCGGCGTCGGCTACTTCTTCGTCGGCGAGTTCCTCGAGTTGATGGGCGCGTCGGCGGACGTGTTGCCCCTCGCGGCGAGCTACATGGAGGTCATCTCGCTCGGGCTCGTGGCCATGTTCGGCTTCGCGGTGTTCATCGCGCTCATGCGCGGGTACGGCGACACGATCACCCCCATGCTCGTGATGTTCGGCTCCGTCGTCCTCAACATCGCGCTCGACCCGTTCCTCATCTTCGGCTGGGGGCCGTTCCCCGCGCTTGGGATCGAGGGTGCGGCGATCGCGACCGTGTTCTCTCGGGCGCTGGCGCTTGTCGTCGGGCTGGCGATCATGTTCCGCGGGGTGCGCGGGGTCCGGATCAACGTCGCCGACATGGTCCCCGACGCGAGCTACCTGCGCCGGCTCCTCCGCATCGGCCTGCCGGCCTCGATCGAGGGGACCGGGCGGGCGGTCTCGATGAACCTCCTGCTTTTCATCGTCGCGCTGTTCCCCGACCCGGTCGTCGCCGCCTACGGGATCGGTACGCGGGTGTTCTCCGTGATTTTCCTCCCGGCGATCGCGGTCGCCCGCGGCGTCGAGACGATGACCGGCCAGAACATCGGGTCGGACAAGCCCGACCGGGCCGAACGGGCCGCGAACCTGGCGGCCAAGACGCTATTCGCGGTTCTCTCGGTCGCCGGCGTCGCCGTCTTCCTCGTCCCCGAGCCGATCGTCTCGGTGTTCGTCGGCGCGGATCAGGCCGACGCCGGCCGGGTGGTCGCGGTCGGCTCGCAGTTCCTCCGGATCGTCGCGCTGACCTTCGGCTTCATCGGCATCATGCGCGCGTACACCGGGAGCTTCCGCGGCGCGGGGAAGACGCTCACCGCCGCGGCCATCTCGGTGCTGATGCTCGGCGTCGTCCGGTTCCCGATCGCGTGGGTCGCCGCCGGTCGGATCGGCGAGACCGGCATCTGGCTGTCGTTCGCGGTCTCGAACGTCATCGGTGCCGTCGTCGCGTACGCGTGGTACCGCCGGGGAACCTGGCGGAGCGGCGACCTCACTGACCGGAGCGCCGCCGGCGACGTCGACGAGCCGGTGGTGGCCGCGGAGTCGACGGACGATTGATCGACCGCCGTCTGGACCGCTCAGTCGCCGTCCGTCGGCATCGCCTCGCCGAGTTCCCACGCCGACAGCGACGCGATCTCCGCGCGCCCGCCCTCGGCCCGCGCGGAGACGCCGACCGCGTCGTCGCGGGTCGGGTACACCCGGCTCGTGAGACAGTGGCGACCGTTGGCGTAGATCTCGATCACGGAGCGGTCGAGGAAGACGCGCAGCGAGAGGGGCTCGTCGTAGGGAGGAACCGCCATCGATTGCGCGTCGGCAAACGCGCGCGGGTCTCGGCTCGACGGGGTGCGATCGATCGACAGAGTCCCGTCGCGCGCGTAGCGGATCGGGGTGTGTTCGGCGCGGTCGGGCGTCTCGAACACGGATATCTCGACCGCCTCGGCATCGTCAAGTGCGATCTCTATCTCTATCTCGATCGCCGCACCCGAGACGTCGAGGCGGCGCTGGTCGTCGGGCGCGAGCGCGACCGTTTCGCCGTCGGCGAGCCGCTCGGTCCGGAGGTCGGTCGCCTCGTCGGCCGGACGCTGGCGGAGGTCGCCGTCGGGGGCGGTCTCGATCACCCGGGGGAGCGAGAGCGCGCCCGACCAGCCGGCGTCCCACTGTGCGTCCACGTCGCGGGCCTCGGGGAGCCACCCCCACGTGAGCGAGCGCTCCGTATCAGTCTCATCTTCGGCACCTCGGTTCGAGTCCGAGAGGGACTGCGGCGCGTAGAAGTCGCCGTGGTCGAGCACCCCTTCGGAGTCGACCACGAACTCGCCGTCCTCGACGGTCCCGAGGAAGTAGACGACGTTCTCGTAGTCTGAGACGTGGAGGAGTCGGCGGTCGCCCAGATCGAGCAGTTCGGGGCACTCCCACACCGCGCCGGCGTCCGGCCCACCGGCGAGCAAGGGGCCCTCGTAGGTCCACTCGGTGAGCGTCTCTCCGGTGTACAGCAGGGCCGCGCCGCCGCCGTCGACGAGCCCGGTACCGACGAGGTGGTGCCAGCGCCCGTCCTCGCGCCAGACGTTGTGGTCGCGGAACTCGGCGCGCCAGTGCTCCGTTTCGAGCACGTCGAGGTCGGCCGGCGGCGACTCGATGACTGGGTTCCCCTCGTACTTCTCCCACGACCGGAGGTCGGGGTCGTCAGTCGTCGCGAGACAGGGGAGCTGATCACGGCCGTTTCCGCCGGTGTACAGAAGCGTTGGGGTACCGTCGTCGTCGACCGCACAGCCCGACCAGCAGCCGTCGCGGTCGGGGCCGTCCGGGGAGGGTGAGAGCGCGACCGGCTCGTCGCGCCACGTCACGAGGTCGTCGCTGACGGCGTGGCCCCAGTGGATCGTGTTGTGGAACGGGCCGCCGGGGTTGTACTGGTAGAAGACGTGGTACCGCCCGTCCCATCGGATCAGCCCGTTCGGGTCGTTCAGCCAGTTAGCGGGTGGCGTGAGGTGGTACTTGGGACGGCCGCCGGGGCCGTCCTCGCCGGCGTCATCGATCCGATCGCGGAGCCGGCGCATGTCGTCGGCGTCGGTCGGGCGAGCGGGCGTCCCGTCGTCGACGGCGAGGCTTCGGAGGCAGCCGGCAACGAGGCAGTCGCGCGTCCCGGCAAGCCCCGGGGCGTCGGGATCGTGGACCTCCAGATCGTGGGCGTGATCGTCGATACCCGGCGGATCGGCGAACAAGACGGGCGCGCCGAGTCCGACGACTGCACCCCCCGGCCCGCCGCGCTCGTCGCCCTCCCCGACTCGCCACGAGACCGCCGTCACCTCGTCCGGGATCGCGGTGTCGCCGCGGAGCGTGGAGGCGAGCGGTTCACCGCGCTCGGGGAGCACGCGCTCGTACCGGACCGTCGGGACCGTGCCGCGCTCCCGGACGTGGTGTCGGAGTCCCTCCAGCGACGCCATCGCCGGGTGGTCGGCGTACAGCGACCGCCACAGCACGCCGGTCGGCTCCCCGAGCGAGTCCTCGCCGACCCGGTCGGGCGGGACCGACTCGACGGAGAGGCGGTCGACCGACGCCATCGCGCGGAGCGTCAGGAGGAGACCACCGCCGGCAGCGAGGTATCGATCGATCCCTTCGGCCGCGTCGGCGAGGGGATCGCTCTCGGCGATCGGGGCAGCGCGATGCCACCAGAGCGCGTCGAACCGGCGAAGCGGGTCGGTTCGGGATCTGCGGTCACCGACACCTAGGCCAGGATACGACTCGTCCGGGGACGGGTGGGACGACTCTGCGGACACTTCCGTGGATGATTCCGAGGACGCATCCGAGATCGGTGCGGCGAGATCGTCGAACGCGACTCTCTCGATCGCGATCCCGTCGCGCGCGGCCAGCCAGTCGGCCGCGGCGCGCTGCTCCTCGGAGAAGTCCCCGTCGGTGAGAATCCCGACACGGGACGGCGACGCCGTCATACTCCGGTTCACTCGCTACCGAGTCAAAACCGTATCGCCCGGGCCGCCGGCGCCGGCAGGGTTTTTATCGTTCGGACGAAACATGTTCGCATGAGCACCGAAACGGTCGATACGGGAAGCGACCCGGCGATCGAGGTGACCGCAGACGCCGCGGCAGAGGCACTCTCGCTTTTGGAGGGCGAGGGACTCGACACAGAGGTGGCCGGGCTTCGGCTGTTCGTCCAGCAGGGCGGCTGCGCGGGCCTCTCGTACGGGATGCGGTTCGATACGGAACCGGAAGACGACGACCTCGTGGTCGAACACCACGGGCTTCGCGTGTTCGTCGACCCGGCGAGCCGGAACTACATCGGTGGGAGCAAACTCGACTACGAACACGGTCTGCAGGCCGCCGGCTTCGAGGTGGAGAACCCGAACGTCGTCTCCGAGTGCGGCTGCGGCGAGTCGTTCCGGACGTAGCCGGGTCGTCGGCGGTCCCGGCCGTAATCGGAATGTTGTCGATCCCCGCGGTCGAGTCATCCTTTTAAACGGTTCCGACCGATACGGACGAGTATGAGTCTCGACGCGTCGACGACGGCCGACGGAGAGCGGGTGTACACCGACCGGACGCAGGTCGAGCGGGGCGCCGATGGACCCTTCTACGTCGTGTTCGCCGACGCCGACGGGTCCTCGCGGTGGGGGTACCGCTGCGGCAACTGCGGCTCGTTCGACACCGCGATTGACACGATGGGACGGATCCAGTGTACGGAGTGTGGTAACCTTCGGAAGCCGGACGAGTGGGACGCTGCCCACGAGTAGCGGGATGCCCACGAGCGAGCGAGACGGCGGCGAGAGGCTGAGATCGAGGGCGAGAGGAGGGAGAGCAGGTCGGAATCGCAAACGGGACCGCGGACAAAATCATCGACACGATCACGGTTGGGATCGCGGGAAGCCGAAATCGTGAGAAAGTTTATCACGGAAGCCAGCCAACGTCGAGGTAGATGGCCACTGCGAGCATCCCACCGACGACGGAGGCCAGAGACGTCTTTCGTGAACTCGGGTACACCGTCTCCGAGGGCGGACAGGAGTTCGTCGCGGAGCGAAAATGGCGGCGCGTGCTCGTAACCGTGTTGTGTATGGACAACGACGATATCGGCCGGTATCTGGCTGACGGCGGCGACACCCCGCGCCTCCGCTGTTTCGTCACGTGGCGCAACCGGGCGGGAGACCTTCGGGACCGCCTCGTCTCCAAGAAGCCCCCGTACGACTGGGCGGTGATCGGCATCAACGCCGACGGCAAGGACTTCGCGGTGATGGAAGGCGCGCCCGGGAGCCCCTGACCGGCCCCTCATCTCCGACCGCGTGCCTCGTTCCCATCGCCCCCTTTTATGTCGGCGTGCGTCCAACTAGCGCGTGACATGGTGTTTAAGAAAATCACGCTGATCGGGACGAGCGAGGAGAGCTTCGACGCCGCCGCCGACGACGCGATCGACCGCGCCGAGGACACGCTGGAGAACGTCTACTGGGTGGAGGTCGAGGAGTTCGGCGTCGAGCTGCAGAGCACGGCAGACCGGGAGTATCAGGCGGAAGTCGAGGTCGCGTTCGAACTCGAAGGCTGAGATCGATCCGCGCCTCGACGGGCGGTCGTCTCGGTTTTTTAAGTGTGGTTGCGAATCGTGACGTGTCCAGCCGCTCGTTTATAAGTGGTAATTGTGGATCGGCGGTGACCACTCCAAAGCCCTAGCTGTGAGGCGCTTCGTGCCTCTGGCAGTCGGGCGAAGCCCGACGACCTCGCACGGGCTCCTCGCGGCCGTCGAGGGCGGCCGCTCGCAGGCGCGCGCCGACCGCGCATCTGTGTATCAGTGATCGCCGAGGCGCCCACCTATTTATCCGACCGTCACCACGAACCGCCAATGACTGCGTCACGCGCGCCGGCGGAGCCCGAGGTGCGGGAGTTCGAGGCGACGGTCGAATCGGTCGACGACCGGGCGGTCGTCCTCGACGAGACGTACTTCTACGCCGAGTCGGGCGGCCAGCCCGCGGACCGGGGAACGATCGACGGGATTCTCCTCGCGGACGTGATCGAGCGCGACGGCCGAGTCGTCCACGTCCTCGACGAAGACGCCGAAACGCTCCCCGAAGCGGGCGAGACGGTCTCGGCGGTCGTCGACGACGCGTTCCGAACGTACTGCACCCGCGCGCACACCGCCTCGCACGTGCTCTACGGCGCGGCGCGCCGAACCTGCGATGACCTCGGCTACGCCGGCTTCGACATCTCGCCGACGAAGGTGCGCGTCGACCTGACGACCGCCGAGCCGCTCGACGACGCGGATCTCATCGAATTAGAGCGGCTCGCCAACCGGGCCGTCTGGGACTCGCTGTCGGTGTCGTGGGAGACGCTCCCTGAAGAAGAAGCCCGCGCGGTCGACGGGATCGCGTTCAACACGAAGACCGAGGAGGGCGCGATGAGCGGGAGCGAGGCGGTCCGGGTCGTGACCGTCGGCGAGCGGGGCGGGGAGGGCCCGCCCGCTTGGGATGTGGCCGCCTGCGGCGGGACCCACGTCTCCAACACCGCTGAGATCGGCCCGATCTCCGTACTCGACCGGTCGAACCCCGGCGAGGGCGTAACCCGCGTGGAGTTCGCGGTGGGGCCGACAGCGATCGACCGCGAGGCCGCGGTCCACGCGGCAGCGCTCGACGCGGCGACGGCCCTCGACGTACAGATCGGAGACCTCCCGGACGCGGTCGACCGGCTTCGAGAGCGAGCCGACCGGCTCGAAGGCGACCTACACGCCGCCACGGCCGACCTGCTCGCCGCGCGCCTGCGGGAGTTTCCGGTCGACAACGTCGACGCCGACGGCGCGACGTGGGCAGTCGGAACGGTCGACGATGCGGACCCGAACGACCTGCGCGAGCCGGCCCAGTGCGTCCTCGCCGAGGCGGAGGCCCCCGACGCGATCGCGGCGGTCGGGACCGGCGACGCGCCGTTCGTGGTCGCCGCGGTCGCGGAGGAGCCGGTCGGCGGGGGCAACGAGGACGGCGCCGCCGGCGGCGACGACGCCCCCGACGCCGGCGCGGTCGTGGACGCCGTCACCGACGAGTTCGGTGGCGGCGGAGGCGGCGGCCCGACGTTCGCGCAGGGCGGCGGGCTCGACGCCGACCCGGAGAGCGTCGTCGCGTGGCTTCGCGACCGATGACGGGGAAACTCGGTCCCGAGGCACTCGCGGAGGTGCTCGCGGCGACCGGCGCCGACGACGCCGCGGTCGACGTGGGGCCCACCTACGGCGAAGACGCGGCCGCGATCGACTTGGCAGGCGCGGAGTCCACCCTCGTCGTCGCCACGGACCCGCTGTCGCTGGCGGCGGACGCGGTCGGGAAGCTGGCGGTCCACGTCGCCTGCAATGACGTGGCCGCGAGCGGCGCGGACCCGCGGTGGCTCACCCACACGCTCTTTCTCCCCGACGACGACCCCGCCCCGCGGCGGACCGTCACGGAGCAGGTGGACGCGACTGCCCGCGATCTGGGCGTCGCAATCGTCGGCGGCCACACCGAGGTGTTGCCGTCGCTGGAGCGCCCGCTCTGCTCGATGACCGCGCTCGGCACCACGGACCGGTTCGTGTCGAGCGGCGGGGCCGAGCCGGGCGACCGACTTCTGCTCACGAAGGGCGCCGGCATCGAGGCGACCGCGATCCTCGCGACCGACTTCCGCGAGGAATGCGCCGAGGCCGGCGTGTCGGCCGCGACGCTCGACGCGGCCGCCGAGTTCCTCGACGAGGTGAGCGTCGTTCCCGACGCGGCCGCCGTGCGCGACGCCGCGACCGCCATGCACGATCCCACCGAGGGCGGCCTGCTGACCGCGCTGGTCGAGACCGCGAGCGCGAGCGGGACCGTCCTCACAGTCGACCGCGACCGGGTCCCGGTTCGACCCGAAACGCGGGCGTGTTGTGACGCGCTCGGCGTCGACCCGCTGGCGACGTTCGGCTCCGGCGCGCTGCTGGCGGCGGTTCCCCCCGAGCGAGTCGACGCGGCGACCAACGCGCTGACAGCCGCCGGAATCGACGTCGGCGAGATCGGTGAGGTGCGGAGACCGGATGACAGCGAGGGGTCCGACACCGGCGCCGTCTTCCTCGACGGCGATCCGATCGACGAGGCGCCGCGCGACGAGCTGTACCCGCTGTGGGAGTAGCGAGCGGAGAAGACGGCGCGCGGGCCCCCACCCGATCGCTCACCTTTTTCCGTGGGAGATAGAACCGGGAGGCATGACTGGCGCACGCGTCGGCTCGTCGCTCACCGACGAACAGGAGGCGATCCGCGACCTCGTCCGCGAGTTCGCGGCCGAGGAGGTCCGACCCGGGGCCGGCGAGGCCGACGAGGCCGAGTCGTTCCCGGAGGAGGTGTGGGACGGGCTCGCCGAACTCGGTCTAACCGGGCTGACGGTCCCCGAGGAGTACGGCGGCTTCGGGGCCGACGAGACGACCTACGCGATCGTCAACGAGGAGCTCGCGTACGGCCACCTCGCGGTCGCGACCGCGCTCTCCGTCCACTGTCTCGCCACCTCCTGTCTCGCCGAGTTCGGCAGCGAGGCCCAGCGGGAGCGCTGGCTCCCGGAGATGGCGTCCGAAGGGCGGCCCGTCGGGATGTTCTGTCTCTCCGAGCCGCACGCCGGATCGAACCCGGCGGAGATGTCGACGACCGCCGAGTACGACCCCGAGACCGACGAGTACGTCCTGAACGGCGAGAAGCAGTGGATCACGAACGGACAGCGGGGCGGGGTCGCGATCGTCTTCGCGAAGACCGACGGCGACGACGAGCGGTCGATCACCCAGTTTCTCGTCCCGGCCGACGCCGAGGGCTTCGTGGTCGGGAAGAAGGAGGAGAAGCTCGGTCTGCGCGCCTCCGATACGACCGGCATCTCCTTCGACGACTGTCGGATCCCGGCCGAGAACCGGCTCACCGAGGAGGGGAAGGGGCTCTCGGCCGCCTTCCGGACGCTCACGGGCGGTCGGATCGGCATCGCGTCGCAGGCGGTCGGACTCGCGCAGGCGGCCTTCGACGAGGCGAAGTCCTACGCCGCGGAGCGCGAGCAGTTCGGCGGGCCGATCGACGACATCCAGACGATCCGGCACACGTTCGCGGAGATGGCGACTGACATCTCGGCGGCCCGTCTGCTCGTCCGCGAGGCCTGTCGGCAGGCGGAGGCCGGGGAGGACAACCGCGTCGCGGCCTCGAAGGCGAAGTACCGAGCCAGTGAGACCGCGATGTCGGTGACCAACGAGGCCGTCCAGATCCACGGTGGGTACGGCTACACGACCGATTTCGACGTTGAACGGTTCTACCGGGACGCGAAGATCACAGAGATCTACGAGGGGACGACGGAGATCCAGAAGACGATCATCGCTCGGGGGGTGTTGGGCAAATGACGGCGGACGACGGGCGAACGGTCGAGACAGCCGGAGACGCCCCCAAAAGCGCCGCCGGTACCGTCCCGAGCGTCGAGCGACCGATCGACCTCGCCGCGTACGACGCCGTCGTCTACGATCTGGACGGCACCCTCGTCGAGCTCGCGGTCGACTGGGGCGCGGTCGCGGAGTCGGTCCTCGACGTGTACGCCGAGCACGCGATGATACCCCCGACCGACGAGCTGTGGCGCCTGCTCGAAGCCGCCGGAGACTACGGGATCCGCGACTCGGTCGAGGAGGCCATCGCGGTTCACGAGCGGGCCGGCGCGCGCGAGTCGACGCTGCTCCCGCTCGGAGGCCGGCTGATCGAGGCCGTCGAAAACGGTCGAGAGAGCCCCCCTGCGGGCGTCTGTTCCCTCAACTGCGAGGAGGCCTGCCGGGTCGCCGTAGAGATTCACGGACTCGGTGACGCGCTCGATCCGGACGCGATCGTCGGGCGCGACACGGTCGACACGCACAAGCCGGAGCCGGAGTCGGTGCTCGCGGCGGTCGAGCGGCTCGGCGCCGATCCGGCGCGAGCGTTGTTCGTCGGCGACTCGCGGCGCGACGCCGTGGCGGCGGAGCGCGCGGGCGTCCCGTTCGCGTGGGCGGCAGATCTGCTCGATCGGTGATCGATTGGTGATCGATTGGTTAGCAATTAGTTAGCAATTGGGTAGCGATCAGTTAGCAATCGGGTAGCGATCAGTTAGCAATCGGGTAGCGATCAGTTAGCAATCGGGTAGCAGTTCAAGCGTTACCGAAGTCGTCCTCGTCGACCTTCTCAGCGCCTCCGGAGTCGTCTTCAGAATCGCCGCCTGCGTCGTCATCTGCGTCGGCGTCCGTCTCCGCCACCCCGCCGTCGCCGGCGTCGGTGCGCCGCGCGTAGACCGCGACGGCGACGGCGGTGGCGAACCAGATCGGGGCGCCGACCCGGACGGCGAAGGCCGCGCGGGCCGGCCACGAGTCGAGGGTGACGAACGCGGAGAGGGCGGCGACGATCGGTGCGCCCACGAGGATGGTGACGACGAACGTCGTCTGCATCACCCATCCGTAGTCGATCCCCTCGTACTCGGCGCGCTCGACAGGTTGCACGCCCGGCCCTCCGCGGCGGACGTGCAAATCGGTACCGGTCCGCGGGAGCGGAGAGACCGGTCCAAGGGGCGCCGGTTTTCCGGATTCCGGCGTTTTTAACCGGTCGCACGGGTGTGTTCGAGGTATGACCACGACGCGGGGACTCCGGGAGGGCGACGAGCCGATCACGATGCTGACCGCCTACGACGCCCCGACGGCGGCGGTCGTCGACGAGGCCGGGATCGACATCGTCCTCGTCGGCGACAGCATGGGCAACGCCGCCTTGGGCTACGACTCGACGCTCCCCGTAACGTTCGACGAGGTCGCGAGCCGGACCGCGGCGGTCGCCCGCGCGACCGAGGACGCGCTGGTTGTCGCCGACATGCCCTTCCTCTCCTTCGGTGTCGACGAGGCGGAGTCCGTGCGCAACGCCGGCCGACTCTTAAAAGAGGCGAACGCCGACGCGGTGAAGATCGAGAGCGGTCCGCACACCGTCGAGACGACGCGGCGGATGGCCGACATCGGGATTCCGGTGATGGCGCACCTCGGCTTGACGCCACAGCACGTCAACCGGCTCGGCGGGTACACCCGACAGGGGACCGATCAGGCCGCCGCCGAGGAGATCATCGATCTCGCGGGGGCACACGCCGAGGCCGGTGCGTTCGCGCTCGTGTTGGAGCACGTCCCCGCGAACCTCGCGGGCGCGGTGACGGAGGCGCTGGAGATTCCGACGATCGGCATCGGCGCCGGTCCCGACTGCGACGGACAGGTGCTCGTGATCAACGACGTCGTCGGTCTGGGGGAGTGGTCACCGCCCTTTGCCCGGCAGTTCGGCGACGTGCGTGGCGAGATGCTCGACGCCGTGGAGGCGTACAAGGAGGCGGTGACGGGCGGCGAGTTCCCGGCCGAGGAACACTCGCACGTCGAGTCGAAGCTCGACGACTTGTACTGAGTCGGGGTTGTCGAAGGGGGTCTGCTCTGTCCCGGGCGCGGTCAGTACGGATATCTCCGCGAACGATACCGGGAGTGGGTATAACGAATTGGTGAAACGATTGTTTATAAGCGATCGGGTGATGTTGCTGTCGGCTGTTTATACGTGATCGACGCTTCTGCGGTGAACAGCTCCAAAGCCCCAGCCGCGACGACTCGCGCGGCTCGCTGCGGTCCTCAGTTGGTCGCTACGCTCCCTCTTTGCGGTCCTTACGTCGCCGTGCTTCGTCCTCGCGACTGCCCCTTTTAATCCTCCCCACACAGGACAGCACCGTAGCCTCACGCCTCCCCAGCCTCGTCGGCCGGCCTCCGCTTCGCTCCGGCCGCCCGACTCCCTCGCGCGGCGCTCTCGCCGGCGGCTTCGCCGCCGGCTGTCAGAGAGACCTTCGGTCTCTCCCTACTCGCGCCCAACGAGCGCTCGGAGGCGCGCGCCACCGCCTCGTTCAGTTATAAACGATTATCGCCGTCGCTCACGGCTGTTTAAATACTGAGTCGCTGCGACCGATCTGCGCTACCCACTCACCCTATCGGTCAACAGTCGGATTTTCACGAAGCTACTGAGTCGGATCCCGCACCGAAACCACCACACCCGGCGTGGGGTATATACGCGCCAACGGCCTATTCCGAGTGTGACAACCCGGACCATCCGCGCCCGCGACCGGCCGGTGTTCGGCGTCGACGTCCACAGCGGCGACGTCCGCGGCGACGACCCCTCCTACGCCCTCGTGATCTTGGATCCCGTCGACGACGACGATC
>Ga0306890_100330_pt1 | contig 15561 bp, 13 predicted proteins | sample AntDeeMetagen192_FD_190449 | JGI IMG/M metagenome (GOLD analysis project Ga0306890, IMG submission 190449) | Saline lake microbial communities from Deep lake, Antarctica - Metagenome #192 (v2) (version 2) | ecosystem: Environmental > Aquatic > Non-marine Saline and Alkaline > Saline | place...
CTGGTGTTAGAAGACGTGCCGGACGCAAAATTGACGCTTGTCGGTGGTGAACCAGATGTGCGGTACACAGAACTAATGGACGAACTAGGAATTCGCGAAAACGTTTCGACGCCGGGCAAGGTCGATTCGGTGGTGCCCTACCTTCGTCGGGCATCCGTATTCGCGTTCCCGTCCGATCAGGAGGGCTTCGGTATTGCAGCCTTAGAGGCGTTAGCTTGTGGGACACCGGTAGTGTCGACAAGATGTGGCGGTCCCGAGGACTTCGTCGTCAATGGCGAGACGGGGTACCTGGTCGACAAAGGAGATGTGGACAAGTTCGCTATGCGGCTCCGAGAATTCCTAACGAGTCCAGAAATAACCTCCGTGACAGGGAAAGCAGCGCGACAGAAAGCGTTGTCGTTCTCTCCGATGGCTGTTGGAAAAGAACTCCGAAAGAGAATACAATCTATTCACCCGTAATCAACCGTATAATAGTTCCTAGACGATAATGTCCACCTTGAGTCGTGTTAAGTTTGGCATTGATTCCACCAGACGGTGAAGGTTTGTAGCCACGACTCAGCCGAGCTTAGTGACGCGTTGCTAAACGTAGTCGGGAATGAATACGTTCGTCGCTTTACCTCGCGGAAAACACGTTCGACGCAGTTCCGATTACCGTGGCAAATCGTCTGAAATTACAGGCCGAGTCGGTCAAGGACGCTAGCGAGTGTCGGCGCCGCATCGATGAAGAACGTGGCCTGCTCGACCTGCTGTTGCTCACGGAATTCGCGCAGAAGCAGCAGTGTAAATTGCGTGGTTCATGTCTGAAACAGCCGAGCGTGTAGGATTCGTTCGTGTCTGGATTGGCGGCGGCGAACAGCCAATGACGTTCATTATTCACCGGCTGTGTTGAATCGCGATACCGAAGCGAGGTAGGCCACTAAATCAAAGAAGTTGAAGCGGGAAGATTTGGTTGCCTATGACACAAATCTCACGTTCATCGGGGAAGTCGTGCCGGTTGCTCAAAGAGTTACTGGCGATGGAGGCGAATCCGCCGCCCCGGACGGTGGCGGTGGATTCACCGACTACGCACTCGTTTCCCTCCACTGTCTCCGAATTCACCTCGATACATCGTACCGCATGAAGATCGACCTGCTCAAAGAGGTGCCACAAATAACCGGGGAGATCGCCTCAGACTGGCCGATCTCCCCGCGCGGTCCACGTTGTGTAAGACATTCAATCGGATCAGTATGATCGTCTGTCGAGTGCTGCTGCGCCAGTCGGCGCAGCTACACGATCTCTCTGAACACGCTGCGATTGACGCCACGTTCCCCGACCGCTCACCAGCGAGCCGCCACTACTGCCAGCGAATCAGATACCGCGTTCAGAGGTTGAAAGTCACGTGAATCGTCGATACAGCGTCTCAGGCTGTCCTTGACGTTCACTGCTCGACGAATCGGGAAGGGAGCGACGTAGACCTCGCTAAGCAGATCGTCCGCCGGAATACGGGCGGTCTGTAGTCTTGCGGCCAATAAAGGCTATGACAAGCAATCGTTTTGTGACGGATTACGCGAGCTCGGGATCAGACCGCTGATCAAGCATCGGATCTTCGTTCCGTACGATCATATACACAACGCCAGATCGATGATAATCGCTACAATCAGCGCTTTATGACTGAAATCGTGAACTCGGCTGTCAAGCGCTCGCTCGGCTTCGCCGTGCGAGCGTGGTCATGGTTCCGTGAGTTCCGTGAGATCGGGCTGATGTGTGTCGTCTATAACATCAAACGCTTCGTCAAACAGTGAATCTCTCCGTCTTACAGCGATTCAATACAGCCGTTTGATGTGATCGATATCGTCAAGAATCAACACGGTCCACTCGGGGTACCCCTCAAGAGCAGTCCAAATTGCTTCAAAGACCCATCGAACCACTGATTCGCTCCCAGTTTCTACCAGTCAACACTACGAGGATTTCGTTGGCGGCGCTGAACAGCAACCGGCACTCCTTGAGATTGACGTACTCGACGGCGACGGTATCGGTCCGAGCAGCAAACTCATTACAGACGCGCCGGATGGTTACGGTCTTCCCCGTTCCCGGCGGTCCATAGATCGTGACCGTTATCGGCAGATGCCCCCATACACGCCGCTTAGCAATCGGGCGAGCCGCCCTTGTTGAGGGTCGCGGGCCACAATCTGCTCGGGCTAGGCGAGCGGATCGAGTGTGCTTTTGTCGGTAAATAGTCTCTCGGTCGCCGCGGTCCGGGCAAACAGATCGTCGTAGTCGGTCATCGGTTAGGGCGTGGGATGCTCCGTTGTTCCAGCGGAACCCGTTCCCGCTGCGCTGTCGGCGTACGCGGCCCGCGCGTGGGATGCTCCGTTGTTCCAGCGGAACCAACGAGTGTGTCTGTATTTGTAGGTTTATAATTCTCGCCCGCTGAACTACACCAGCCGTGCCGCAGCGCCGCGTCGCCGTGGTCTCAAGCAACTAGTCGAGCTGCGATTCGAAGTACGGGATAGATTTTCGCAATCCCTCTCGCAGTCCGACGGCCGGTTCCCAGCCGACCTCCGACCGCGCTTTCGAGAGATCTGGTCGTCGCACTTGAGGATCTTGGGGTGGTAACTCTTCGTGTGTGACTCCGCTGTCGCTTCCCGTCACCTCCAGCACGACCTCGGCCAGTTCGTTGATCGTCCGCTCGTCGGGATTGCCGATGTTGACCGGCTCGTCGACGCCAGACTCAAACAGCGAAACTAAACTCTCAATCATGTCGTCGACATAGCAGAAGCTCCGCGTCTGCTCGCCGTCTCCATACACGGTCAAGTCCTTCCCAGTCAACGCCTGTTTCATAAAGTTCGGAATCACCCGTCCGTCGTCGAGACGCATTCGCGGTCCGTACGTGTTGAAGATACGGGCCACACGCACGTCGAGGTCGTGCTTGTCCCGATACGCCCGAACCAGCGATTCTCCGTAGCGCTTTGACTCGTCATAACACGATCGCGGCCCGTAGGGATCGACGTTCCCCCGGTAGTCTTCTGGTTGCGGGTTTACCTCTGGATCGCCGTACACCTCGCTCGTCGAGGTGAACAGGTACGTCGCGTCCTTCTCCCTAGCCAATCCGAGCGTCTTGTGTGTTCCCAGCGCTCCCACTTTCAGCGTCTTAATTGGGTGATCCCGATAAAACACCGGCGAGGCGAGACTCGCTAGATGTAACACGGCATCGAGCTCCCCCGATACGTGAATGAACTCCGTCACGTCGTGATCGTAAAAGGAGAAGCGATCGTTTTCGAAGGCGTCGTCAAGGTTCTCCGTCTGTCCGCTCACGCGGTTGTCCATCCCGATGACTTCGTGGCCGTCGGCCAACAAGCGATCCGTGAGGTGTGACCCAAGGAATCCGGCAGCTCCTGTGATGAGAATCCGACTCATTCGTCTCGATCCTCAAGAAACGCTTTTACCGCTGCGTTGATCTCGCCATCGTCGTGCTTGAGCGCCATCTCGACGTTAGCCTGGAGCCAGCTCGGGATGTTTCCAATGTCGTAGCGGTCGCCGTCGAGCTCGACGCCGCGCACCACGTCGAGTTTCCGGATGGCGTCCGTTAGCTGTAACTCGCCACCGACGCCCTTCTCCGTTGCCTCTAGCAAATCAAAGATCTCGGACGTGAGTACGTATCGCCCGGTAATAGCGAGGTTCGAGGGGGCCTCCTCCCGTGGCGGTTTTTCCACGAAGTCGTTCACCGGGAAGCTGTTGGCGCTCGGCTCCACCTCGTCGGTGTCCGCGACTCCGTACGACGGGACGTCCTCCCAGGGGACGCGTTCGAGCGAGAGCACGGACGAATCGTGCGCCTCCGCGGCCGCGACGAGCGATTCCGTACACGGTGTCTCGTTCTCAATGATCGTGTCGCCGAGCAACAGTGCGAACGGTTCGTCGCCGACGTGCTTTCGTGCGTACAGTACAGCGTCGCCTAGTCCTTCCCGCTCCTTCTGGCGGACGTAGTGGATGTCTGCGAGGTCGGCGATGTCCTGGACGCGGTCGAGACGATCGAGTTTCCCGTCAGCTTCCAGTTCCTCCTCGAGCTCGTACGACTTGTCGAAGTGGCGCTCGATAGCTTGTTTCCCGCGGCCAGTAATAATGAGAATGTCGTCGATACCGGCCTCGACGGCCTCTTCGACGACGTACTGGATCGTCGGCTTATCTAGCACGGGCATCATCTCTTTCGGCTGCGCCTTCGTCACCGGGAGAAAGCGAGTCCCAAATCCTGCTGCCGGGATGACTGCCTTCGTTACTTCCATGTATCGTTTGTCCGATTCAGGTCAAGCTATATATTGTTTGTCATTAGATCGGAACGATGGATCCACGTCGTGAGCGAGGAGAAGCGCTCCGTCCAACCGGACCGTTGATATGGTTGACGACGGATAGTTGTCACATGACACGACTGTCGGTTATTGGGAGCGGGTATGTGGGGACGACTATTGCCGCGTGTTTCGCCGAGTTCGGCCACGAAGTCGTGAACGTCGACATCGATCAGGAGATCGTCGACACGATCAACGATGGCACTGCCCCGATCCACGAAGACGGGCTCGCGGAACTCGTCGCCGAGCATGCCGGCCCGAATAGCACGGGCCGGCTCGAGGCTACAACCGACTACGAGGCGGTCTTGGACACCGACGTTACCTTCCTCTGTCTCCCGACGCCCCAGAACGACGACGGGAGTATCGATCTCTCCATCATGGAGGCGGCTGCCGACCAGCTAGGGGCCACCCTCGCCGCGAAGGACGCGTGGCACACGGCGATCGTCAAGAGCACCGTGGTCCCGGGCTCGACCGAAGAGGAGATCACGCCAATTCTTGAAACAGCAAGCGGCAACACGGCCGGCGACGAGTTCGGCGTCGGCATGAATCCGGAGTTCCTCCGTGAAGGGACGGCAGTTCACGACTTTCTCGATCCCAATAAGGTCGTTCTCGGCGCCGACGACGACCGCGCGCTCGAGGATATGTACTCCGTGTTCGACCCGCTCATCGATCGGAGTAACGCCCCGGTCGTCGAGACGGACACGCGTACCGCCGAGATGATCAAGTATGCGAACAACAGCTTCCTCGCCGCCAAAATCAGCCTCATCAACGACATCGGGAATATCTGTAAAGAGTTTGGGATCGACGCCTACGAGGTCGCTGACGCAATAGCGCTCGATGATCGGATCGGTGAACAATTTCTCCGCAGCGGCGTCGGCTGGGGAGGGAGTTGCTTTCCGAAAGATACAGCAGCCATTCGGGCAGCTGCACGCAACAAGGACTACGAGCCGGCGATGCTTGATGCCGCGACCGAGGTGAACAATCGCCAACCTGATCGGCTGCTCTCACTCATGGACGACCACGTCGATGTCGCCGGCAAGCAAGTGGCGGTGCTTGGCCTTGCGTTTAAACCAGGCACGGACGACATCCGTAACAGCCGCGCGATACCGGTCATTGAGGGGCTCCAAGCACGCGGAGCCGAGATCGTCGCCTACGATCCGGTCGCGATCGAGAACATGCGTGAGCGGTTCCCAGACATCGAGTACGCCGACACCCCCGCGGCAGCACTGTCCGAGACAGCTGCTGCCCTCGTCGTGACTGACTGGGAAGAAATAACGGCCCTTGACGACGAGTTTGATGCCATGAGTACTCCTGTCGTCGTTGACGGGCGGCAGGCGATTAACCGTCGCGACGGAATTGTGTATGAGGGATTAACATGGTGACTGGGCCCCAGAACAACACCAATGGCGAACACGACCGATGGATCCCCAGCGACGAATGGCGAACGATCGTCGCGAACGTTCCGCTCGTTTCCGTTGATCTCGTGATAGAACACGATGGAGGCGTCCTCTTAGGCAAACGCGTGAACGAGCCTGCGAAAGGCGAGTGGTTCGTTCCCGGTGGGACAGTTTTCAAGAACGAACGCCGGACCGATGCCGTCCACCACGTTGCCGAGGCTGAACTTGATGAACCCGTCATCATTGACGAGTGTCTTGGCACGTACGAACATTTCTACGAAACAGCCGATGTCGAAGGTATCGACTCAAAGCACTATCTTGCGACCGGTTATCGGTGTCACTTCGAACGGGACGATCCCGAGATCGTCGGCGACGATCAACACAGCGACTTCAAGGTCCTTCGCCCACCGTTCGAGAATTTACATCCGTACGTCGAACGATATCTCGACGATCGCTAGCCCCACCCCACCACCGATCTGACTCCACTCTCTCGAACTAAGTCACTGTCCGCCGCCTCTTCAGCCCCACCTGCTTCAATCTCTCCCAGCAGCCGCGCCTCGGCCCCTTCATGATCCTTCGGGTATCCAAAGACAACGAGGAATCCATCAACCTCAACTCGATCAGCTGGTCGAAACAGTGCATGAGCAGGGGTTCGTTAACGATCCCTACCATTCCCTTGGGATGTCAGCACCGATTGGTAAGGTCCCAGCGCCCGAAATTGGTCGGACAATCCGTTACAATTGGTCGGTCAATTCATCCAGGTAGTGTTGACCAACCCCGACCAATTCCCTACTAATTGACTGGAGGAGGGGGCGGATGACCTGTGCATACGCGCGTGTTTTTGGTCGGGATCAGCGGTTGGTTCCGGCGCCGACTACCACCAAACAGCGGGTGGTACACTAAGCGCCCGGGGGGTGGTACACACTCCCCGATTGCGACGGGCTGGCATGTAGGGCGAAAGTGTGTATTCAGGCACCGACTTAGGGACATAAACTATCGGATTGATCACACCCCCTCGGCGGGTTCGGTTCCGATCCAATAATTCCCCACTCAATGCGTGGCGCTGTCGAAGCTGTGGTGTAATTAGGGAAAAGTGTGGGCTTGGGCACCGACTTCCGGAGATGAGTTACCGGATTGATCGCACCCCTCGCCCGGTCCGGTTCCGTTTTGGTCATTCCCTCGGGCTTCCGTTTCGCCGTTTCATCTCGGCCGGGGGCTCTGATGCCGTCTATGAGGGAGCCTCCCCGACGACGGGGGGAGTTGGTCCCCCAGGAGGGTCCTCAACCCTGGTCGGTAGGAGTTGCGTGGGGTTGCCTCGACGGTGCTGTCACTGTCAAGGGGGGCGCCGATAGTGGTCGCACCTATCTGGCCGGTGGGTCGTCGGTGTCGTCGTCGGTCACGCCCGGCCAATTGGCGTCATCACCCCCGTCGATCCGGTGCTGGTCGTGATGGGTGTCGCCGACGTGATGCTGTAAGCGCCCTTGGCAGGATCGGTGAGAACCCCTTCCAACCAATAATTGGCCGGGTGCACCGGGGAAGTTGGTCGGGGCACCCCGATGTCCACACGTTTCACACCGTTCGCTGATAGACCAGTTTACTCCGAAGATTCGGACTTTTGCCCGGCAAAAACGCCCGGGAAGCCCCGAGGCGACTCGGCCAATTCCTCGATATCCTCCCTACCAACCTTCCCGGCTCGGACGAGCGCCCCGATCTCGGCGTCAGTCAGTTCTCGGCCGTTCTCAAGGCGTTGGTGGAGCTTTTCGATGTCGGGGTTGTGTTCGACCGAGATCGACACGTCCACGTTCGTCGCCCGTCCGGACGATTGGAAGAGTTTGTCGACGTTCTCCCCTTGGAGGATGCCGCGTTCGATACAGGCTTGGAGCCGGGGTTGCTCCCCGTCCAATCCGAGATACGCGAAAGCGAGCATCGCGGAGAGTACGTCGTCTCTTTCCTCCGGGCCGAGCTCCTCGAAGACCTTCTCCCGCTCCGTTGGTTCCAATAATTGGCCTAAGAGCAGGAAGTCCTTGAGCCCGTTACCCACTCGTTCTCGGATAGCTTGGCGCCGGTTGGCGTCCGTCTGCGGCTGGGCGTATTCTTTCAGCCCACAGAGGTACTCTCGGTCGGTGGGAGAGAGGATACCCCTCGGTCGATCCTCCGGCGTGAATACCGGGTCAGTCTCGTCGTTACGGTCCGTAACATCATCCACACCGGTGAACAGTTCGTTGGCAGGGTCCTCCCAGTCATCACTCATAGTTAGGGAATAGTAGCCTAATTCTATATGTGTTTTCACTCGGTACTACTTTGTCGAATCCCGACGAATCTATTACACGGATGGAACAGATGTCACAGGAGATCCGAGTCAACGCATTCGGTCATCGATGTACTCCGCACCTGATGGTACACGGAGAACGAGTAGCGACGAAACGAGAGAGAAGCCAATGAGTGGAACTCGTAAGAAGGGAGCAAAAGGAGAATACAGGACTTCTACCCGAGGGATAGCAACACCAGCCAATAGTCAACAGATCCGGTCTCCCGACCAACTTCCATCGTCACCTGGCACCCTATGTTGGCCGAGAACCCTGGCCAATTACGGGGGCCAGACACAGGCCGACGACCCAGCATACTCTGATCGCGCTGTTCGAGGAAAACGGACTACAGGTACCCGGATGGGTCTCCGGGCGAAAACACGCGTTCCCCGGCTAACATGCGATACAATTGGTCGGGTCCCGGGTCCGAACCCAGCTCCAACCTCCCGACTGCCGGCCAATTTTGCCCGTAAGATGCAGCTCACCACTGGGAGGATCGAATCATGACGGACTCGGATAAAAACCCCGACCAATTCGAGGAGAGCCGTGAAGAAGACCGTGAACTGAGGACCGACGGCGGCGAAGTCGTCCCTGAATCCGTTCAAGGAACTGAACTGCAGCCCGACGGTACTGCACCGCCTAGCACCTCCTCGCAAGACAAACCATGGGAAGCCGGCGAACTAACCAAGGCCACAGAAATAGAGACGGATCAAAACACGTCTCCATCCAATATTTGGTCCAAAGAGGCCAACAATTCAGCGGCCAATCCAACAGCTGATGAGGTATTCGCCGGCACCGCCTCAGTGGACGATGTTATCGAGTTCTACCTCGAGACGAACCCGTGGGGCGTTCAGACGAGCACCGTTAATTCGTATAGATCACGTCTGAAGCACTTCCAAGCGTTCTGTCGGGAGAGCGATATCGAGGATCTCGAAGACGTACAGCCGTCGCACATCGACCGGTTCCACGACTTCCTCCGTGCAAATCCACAGTTCGGATCGAAGTCGTCCGTGAGGAGCTGTTTGTCCACCTTCCGGAAGTTCCTCCGGTACTGCGAGCGTCGAAACGTGTTTGAATCCGGGTTCCACGAGTTGGTCATTCTGCCGACGCTCTCGGAGAGCGAATCGGTCAACGAAACGATTCTCTCCCACGAAGATGCCGAGGAGATTCTCACCCATCTCGCCAAGTTCGAACCCTTCACCAGAGAGCACGTGGTCTGGACACTCCTCGCCGAGACGGGGATCCGGCAATCCACGTTGTACGCGTTCGACCTCGACGATTACGACGCCCAAGAGCGATACATCGAAGCGGTCAACAGAGAAGAGACGGGCACGCGGTTGAAGAACGGTAGCGCCGGCGAGCGTGAACTCAGTATCTCACGTGACGCAGGAAAGGTCCTCGATGGGTACATCCAAGCCAACCGAAAGAAGGTGACCGACGAGCACGGGAGGGATCCACTCCTCACGACGCGAAACGGACGCCTCCAGAAGAGCTCCATCCGTCAGTACGTGTACGGCTGGTCGCGCCCCTGCGCCATAGGCAACGCGTGTCCGGTCGGGAGGGACCCAGACACCTGCGAGGCAGCACAGACCAACAACGCCGCGTACGACTGCCCTGAGTCCGTCTCACCGCATCCCATCCGGCGGGGGTACATCACGTACCTTCGAGCCAACGGCGTCCCGACCGCCGACGTGATCTCGAAACGGTGCGACGCCAACCCCGAGACGATTGAGCAGTGGTACGACCTGAGCACGAAATCGGAGCGACGCGAGTCGCGCCGCTCCCACATTGAGGACCTCTAGATACTGTCGAGGAACTCGCGGCGCTGTTCCATCTCCTCGAGCTCAGACCGTTCGTCGTAGTGCTTCTCGATAACCCGCTCAGAGACGTCGGCGCGGTCCGAAATGACGCGTGGCGGGACGTCAGACCGAAGCCAGTGGGTTATCGACCCGCAGCGGAACGGGTGCGGTGAAACCGACTCCGGACAGTCTGCAAGCTTCTGGTGAGACGCCGCCGCACACGACTGTTGATCCCGGCCATCGACGGGATACTCACCGTCGTATTTGCAGGGCTGCGTGTATTTGTAGGCGTACCCACCGATCGTGGACCCGTGGAGACGGCCATTCTGGGTCGAGAGGAGCGGCTCTCGGCCGTACTCGTCGACGACCTCCGGGCGCTTGTAGGCGATCCAGTCGTCCAACAGCTCCGCGATGGAGTCTGACACGGCCATGTACCGGTTCGACTTCTCTTTGTTCTTGAGCGGCGTGCCGGACTCTGGTCGGTGGACGAAATGAAGATGCTGGTCCTCCGCGTCGTAATCCTTCAGGTCGAGTGCTCGGACTGCACTTCGGCGACACATCGTATGCCAGATTAACGCCAGCGTCACGTGCTGGGGAGAGCAGTACTGGTACGTTTCGAGGTGAGAAAGCACCTTCTCCGCTGTCTCCGAATCGAGTTCGGTGTGTCGGACATTCTCGTCGCCGTTGAGCACCGGCGACTGGACGCGCTGAGAGAGGTTGGCCTCGACCGCTTCGATCCCCTCGGCCCACCGAACGAAGACGCAGATGGTGTCCAAATTTGATTTCTCGGTCGAAGACGCCCAGTCAGACTCCTTCCGCCGGTGGAGTTTGTATTCTTTCACCCGCCGCCCAGTGAGTTCGTTGAGGTTGTCGATGTCGCGTTCGTCGAGCCAGTCGATGAAGGACGACAACCGCGATCGGTGCGCGATGGTGGTGGCTTTGGACTGATGACTCCGGCGGTCATCGAGGTACAGTTCGAGTGCTAATTTCGGGTCGATTGGTTCGAGTTCTGTCATAGTATTGTCACAGTTTTTGGAGTGATCAAACCACCAGACAGCGTCGGTGATACGGATCGCGTTGGAGGCGAAAGTATCCTGCAGAGCTTATTACGCGTACCTCGAACAACTTCGGGCCACGCCAGCATCCGGAAAAGCTCATTCCGAAGTCATCGCGAACGCCGTCGTCGGCAAGTCGCTCCTTGTCTACGGCGACGGCTCGAACGTCCACGTAGATCTACATCGAGGACAACTGTCGTGCGCTCGATCTCGTACGTCGGAAGGACGACATCGGCGAGATCTATAACAACGAAAGTCACGCCGAAAAGACGAATCTCGAAGTCACTAAGTGGATACTCGATACCGTTGGTGCTGACGGCTGCTCCGTACCTTATGTGACAATTGAGACCATTCAGTACCTATATGATACATAAGGCTTCGAACTCTCTCCACCAACCGTGAGCTCTTCAGCGATTACTCGAAATCGTAGGCAGCAATCTCGTGAGAGCCACACTGTGAGCATTTATCAGCAGCCTCCTCCACGCCGTATCCACAGTGACGGCATTCGTGGTGCGTTGTCGATGACGGCCCGAGCCTGACGATCTGCCGGATGAACTGTTTACTAAGCATTGATTGGGTCGACGATCTCGCCACAGCCGGGACATTCGGCCCACACGCCCGGTTCACCGCCAGTGGTTTCGTCGTGGATGATCGCATGTCGGTCAGTGACTGTCTCGCCACAGAACGAGCAGGTGCCACGGCCTGTCTCTGAATTATTGGGGGCCATTCTCATGATCTCGGTAGCTATTTTCAGGGGGAGAGAAGGAGCATGTGACACTATTTTGCAGCTGATCCGGTCGTTGCGATCGGCTCAACTCTGCTCCCTCACCCCAGATTGGGTGCTCTACAACTTATACTTCAGGCGAGCGGAGTGAAAGTACAGCCATAGGCCGCTTGACCCTGATTGGTGAGTGGTCAGCACATCAACGTGTCTCCCGATGTAGAATACCATCCTTAACCGGAGGGACCCCCCCACGTCCGCATAATTCACGAACCAAAAGGTCCTCAATCACACATAGGGACACCCCACCCCGTCCGCATAATTCGCTACGGAGTAATGCGGTCCATCACATCACCCAGCCGCTCGTTCTCTCGAAGGACGTCGATGGTCGTCCCAAGATCAGCACCGAGTTCGAACAGATAGTGCTGCCCACCCTGTATGCCCTTGTTTCGTTCCATCGCGTTCACAACACCTGCCAGATTGAGGTCTTGGAGATGGTCACGAACGCGCCGCATCGCGATCGATTCAGCACCAATATGGGTGGTGATGTCCGTGTACTTCGCGTACACCTGTTTCGTGCGTGCCGGCGTCTCTCCATCCACTTCCAGAGAAACGATCGCCGTCAACGCGAGATGGTCTTGTGTGGTCAAATCCCGAATACCCCGCTCGATGCTCTTGCGCTCGATGACCGCTTCAGCCTCCCGAACGTGTTCTTCTGTTACGATTTCGTCACCACCGTTTGACGCCAGTTCACCCGCCTTGTACAGATACCGGATCGCCTGCCGCGCTGAACCCTTGTCCTGCGCTGCCATCGCTGCACAAAGAGGAATTACGTCCTCCGACAAAACGTCGTTTTTGAATGCCTTCTCCGCGCGCCGGGTAAGGATCGAGCGGAGTTCACCCGCATCGTAGGGAGCAAAGTGAATCTCCTCGTCACAGAGAGTGTCCTTGACTTTCGGGCTCAGATTGTCCCGGAACTCGAAATCATTCGAAATCCCAATAACGGACACCCACATGTCCTCTAGGTGGTCGTTGGCGCGGGCCCGTGGCAACTCATAGAGAATATCATCGTCCGTACCAATCGAGTCGATCTCGTCAAGAACGATAATCACAGTTCCACCGAGCGCTTGCAGGTTCTCGTAGAGAAGATCGAAGACCGTCTTCTTATCGTACCCCCGCGGCTTCTCGCCTGACAGCTCTGCAACGAGATTTGAGGCGACCTGATAGCTCGTATTATCCTTGGCGCACGAATACCGAACGATAGAGAGATCGATATTGTTGTTGTTGGCGAATGCGCGCAGATCTTCTAATTTGTATGTGACACCGACGGTTTTTCCCTGACCTGTCTTTCCGTAGACGAACGTGTTGTGTGGCGAAGCACCTCTCGCCACGGGCGCAAGGGCATCATGGAGATCATCCAGTTCCGTTTCACGTTCTGGGAGTTTCTCAGGTGTCGAAGAATCGTTGAGAACCGTCTCGTCAGCGAAGATGTCCGTCTGGTCTGTGAACGACCGCGACATACGAACATAATTGCATATACTCTTTATATAACTACCGTGTCCGGAGCGTCTCCATTCTGGAAGAGAAGAACAACTACCCACTTTGTCTGCATAATATACTACCGAATCTATCCGGTACAAGAGACTCGTTACAACACAATCCACTCCATTTCTTTGTGAATTATGCGGACATGGTGGGGTCACCGGGAGGTTCTTCACGCACCTCACTCAGGCAAGACCCTTTGAGCCTATTTAGGAGAAATACCAACGTGGAAGAACTCTTCTGGAGTGATTATGCGGACATAGGGGGGTCCCCGGCAGAGCAGCATTCAGTTTTCGTCATGAAACAGTGGTGTCTGTCTCTAGCGATCCGGCTACGACACACCCTGTTTCGATCTCCCCAAAGAGTGTCACCACGTATCTCCGCTCTCAACCACAACGCTTTCCCCCAATTGCCTAACAAAATCGCTCATGCAGAACAAACGCGTTCTCGTCACGGGCGGCGCCGGCTTCATCGGGTCGAACATCGCGAACCACCTCGCCGCCGACAACGACGTGATCGCCGTCGACGACTGCTACCTTGGCACTCCCGAGAACCTCTCCGATCAAGTCGAGTTCGTTAACAAATCCGTTGTCGACGAGGACCTCCCCACAGACGTCGACATCGTGTTCCACCTCGCGGCGCTCTCCTCGTACAAGATGCACGAGGAAAATCCCGCCAAAGGTGCCCGCGTCAATGTCGAGGGATTCGTGAACACGATCGAACAGGCTCGCAAAGACGGCTGTGAGACCGTCGTCTACGCGACGACCTCCTCGATCTACGGTGACCGAACTGAACCCTCTCCCGAGAGTATGGCCGTCGAAGCCCGAACGGGCTATGAGGCCTCCAAGCTCGCACGTGAGCGCTACGCAGAGTACTTCCACAACTTCCACGGCATGACTCTTGCCGGCCTGCGCTTCTTCTCGGTGTATCAGGGCTTCGGCGGCGCCGAAGAACATAAAGGCGAGTTCGCCAACACGGTCGCCCAGTTCACCGACAAGATCGCCAACGGTGACCGCCCGGAACTGTTCGGCGACGGGAGCCAAACACGGGACTTCACGCACGTCGACGACATCGTTCGCGCCTGCGAGCTCGCAGCCGATCACGAACTGCAGGGCATCTACAACGTCGGGACGGCCGAGAGTTACACGTTCAACGAGATGGTCGAGCTGATCAACGACGAACTCGGCACCAACGTCGATCCGAAGTACATCGAGAATCCGCTTGCGGTGTACGTCCACGACACCATGGCCGACTACTCGAAACTCCAGGAGGCCACAGAGTGGAAACCCCAGATCGACTTCGAGGAAGGTGTCGCTCGCGTCTGCGAGTCGTACCAGTGAACGTGATCGTAGAACTCTGCGACACCATCAACGAGACCAAACAAAGTCACTAACCACCGATAGATATTGTTGGTACTCTCGTTCTCGCCGACCACTGGGGTGTAGGGGTCCAGCGGTGACAGCCGAATCCCGACGGTTTTTGCTTGCCGCTTGCCTTCGATTTGCAGTGGGACTGTACGATCTCTATCTTGAAGCGCGCTATCGACGCCGTGACGATCCGTCACCGAAGCATGTGGCGATCACGATCACCGAGCGAGACCTACTCGAACAAGACGCATATGTCTCGTTGAAAAACACGCTTGAGTGGGCGCTTGAGTACGGTGCAGAACGCGTGACAGTCTCTGTATCTGTGCTTGATCAAGCAGTCATTCCAACGCTGAAACGCGAGCTCCAACGCCTTGAGGCACCACGTCGTGTCGCGGTCTATGGACCTCACGACACAGAGGATACTGATGCACCGATTCAGATCGGTGTCGGACTTGGTGGCAAACAGGAATTTATGGACGTGGTCCGCGACTTATCAGCTGATGTCGACGACGGCACAATTGACCCAGACAGTATTGACGGGGAGATGATCTCTGAGCGGCTGATGTTCCCGGATGAACCGGATCTGCTCATCAAAACGGGTGCTAATCGACTCTCAGATTTCGCTATCTGGCAGTCAGTATATGCCGAACTCTACTTTACCGACGTCAATTGGCGTGACTTTCGTAAACGTGATTTTCTCCGCGCCGTGCTTGACTATGCTTGCTTTGTATTATTTATATCAATTAGGTGGATTTAACGGTTTTCACAAATTTGAAATTGACACCAAGCAGATCTTAACCTACTCATTACCTCTAACAGCTGCTGCAGTATCTCAATATCTTACATCTTGGACTGATGTACTAATGTTAGGTACTTTCACAACAGAATCAGCTGTAGGACGATACCAAGCAGCCTTTCAAACAGCAATGATTCTCAGTACTTCACAAAGCCGCTTAGTTAGAACGTCTGCTTGCTGAAGGTGTGTCTAAAACCAAACAAGCAGACGGTGAGATCCACGAGGACCAGCTTCTTAACTTTCTCGTCAACCGCCTTGA